>Ga0272440_1001363_pt1 | contig 19957 bp, 27 predicted proteins | sample SSMMMBAug17_FD_192440 | JGI IMG/M metagenome (GOLD analysis project Ga0272440, IMG submission 192440) | Marine sediment archaeal communities from Little Sippewissett salt marsh, Falmouth, MA, United States - SSM-MMB-Aug17 | ecosystem: Environmental > Aquatic > Marine > Wetlands > Sediment ...
TTTGTTATTTTGTTTCATAAGGTTAATCTCCACTTGGTAAGGCAAAATTATTAGTTTTCATAATTTCATACAATGTCTTATCACCACTAACCATATAAGGTAAAAATACCTGTTCTATTTTTACTTGACCTAAATCAATCATAGCCATTTGAGAAGATACCCAATCTCTTATATTTGCCCAAGCTACCCTCAATGCGTGGTCAATTTTACTATCACTATACAAATTCTGTTCTTTTAATATTTCTTCTGCTTCTTTAATTTTAGCTGGTAATTTAAAACCAATCATATTGCCATCTATTTCTAAACCAAAAGTTAATCCAATAATTTTACCAGTGTCAGAATAATCAAACATAATTTTTTGAGCTTTATGTTCTACTAATGTTTTTTGTATTTCAGCAATCATTCTATCTAATGGTTGACTTGTATAAGCGTTTTTAATACTCATTTCTTTTCTTCTTTCCCTTTTAGAGGGGATAAATTAATAATTGAAAATTTAATATTTGCTAATCCTTCAAATTCTAAAATGTCTCTAACTGCCTTACTGACATCAAGGAGTCTACCTGCTCTGAGACCACCTTTATCAGTAACAACAACTATAACTTGCTTTGAGTTATCTAAATTAGTAATCAATAATTTATCACCAAGATTAAGATATTTACAACTATTACTTAAACCACAAGCAACAGTTAATTTAGTGTCATCTAATTTCTGACCGTTAGCCATAATTAAGTTTTCAGAACATCCAAGACATTCACCTTCTCCAGTGCCATACCAACTGGCTTCACCAAAATATTCTTTAACTTCTTCAACTGCTTCAACCTTTTCAATCTTAACTTCACTTAGAGGGCTTAACAATGGCTGTCTTGACTCTCTAATATAAAAAACAAGATAGAAAATAAAAGCAATTATAAATAGTAAAAAGATTATTTTAAATTTCATTAATAAAAGTTATTGTTAATACAAGAATAAATACAGATAAAAATAATAAGAAAAATGTTGCTATATAATCTTTACTCTTGAAATTATAATATGCAGTAATAAAACAGGAAACTGAAGCAGCGGCTAATAATCCAGTGTACATAACTAACAATATAATTTTTAGTAAACACATCATTATTCTATCTCCTTTAATTGATTATCAACGTCATCCATTTCATCAGGTAAAGAAACAATACCTTTTTCATCACTCCATCCCATAGTTTGTCTAATACCATGTCCCTCAATCAAAATTTCATTCTCTTCTTCATTAAAAAAATATTCTATTTTACCTTCTTCAATCATCCTTGCCAATTCAATAGCACTTGTTTTGTTATCAAATTCTCTAACAAACTTGTAAACTTCTTGTTTAATAAATTGTTGTTGTGTCATTTTAATCTTAAATATTAATTATAAGTAATTATAATAAGTTATAAATAGTTTGTCAAGTCCTTAAATTATATTTCCAAAAGAACATTTTAATTTTACCCAAACTATCCAAAGGTTTTGTGTAGTCTGAAACAAAACTATATGCCACATCTAACTTACCTCCTCCTTTTTTAAATAAACTCATCCATCTTCCTTTTGCTTTCTGCTTAATAACATTTACATCATCCCAATTAATACCCAAACTGTGTGCATATCTTAACGCTTTATCTTGCCACTCGTAAGAACATACTTTTTTATCTTCTTTTTCTTTTAGTGATGACATTAAAGCCTCTGAGACTGATGATATTCCTTTCTTTGCAACCGTTGCACTAATAGTTTTCTTTTTCTCTATATTGTTTTCTTTATTATTATTTATCTTATTATTATTTCCTTTCGGTTTTCCGAAAGTCTGACTAACGGTTTTCCGAAAGTCAGCTCTTAAATAACGTATCTTACCACCGTTCTTTTTAGTCTTATATACCGCCTTAATTAATTTTAGTTTAATTAGTTTTGAAACGGAAAGTGATACCTGAGTTGTTTTTTTATTTAATAACTCACCTATTTGTAAATTACTAAAGAAAAAGTAGTTATTTGTTGATGAAGTATAAAATCTTATGAAACCATAAATATGAGCTTCTAAATCACTTAAGTGGTATTTTTTAACAATAGCAGGGTAATAAGGTATAAATTCGGGGGCGTAAATTGTAGGTCTATTATTTTCTTCCATTAATCTCCTGACTCTACTTAGGGCTAGGGTTACATTTGGAGATTAATCTAACCCTAAGTAGAATATGTAACTAACTTAATAATAGTTATAATTAATTATAAAATCAACTATGTAAATCTGTATCACTTTCAAAAAATACTCTATCATCAAAATAAATCATTTCATCAAGTGCTAATCTATCCCATTTCTCGTGGCAATCATTGTATTGCTCACCACATAAACCAACTAAATTTTCTCTCTTTGAATTACCGCCTTGTGATACTGGTTTTTTATGATGAATTTCTAATTTACCTTTTTTAGGATATGTTCTAATTCCACAATCAGCACAACAATAATTCTGCTCTTTTCTTATTCTTTGTTTTTCTGCTTTACTTGGTTTTTCGTGACTCATTAATTTAACTTTAAGTCAAAAAAAATGAAAAATCAAAATAATAAAATTAGCTCATTAGAAGCCGTAAAAACTATGTCATATCAATAATGACAATAGATACTAAAAAACAAGTAAAGTAATTTCTGAGTGATATTAGAGGTTTAAAAATTGATTTTAGAATACAATCTTACTTGCAGCTTTTTCATAACCGTTCTCTCTTAAGATGTCACGGATTAATTTACCTACTGAAGTGAAACCAGCAATCATTGCTGAGATTATTGCAGGATAAAGCATTGCAGTCCAAAGTAGACTTAAACCACCTTTAAAACTTACCAAAAAATTATCCATAATTATTTTACTATTCTCAGGAGTATTTATGGTAATAATAAAAGTGACAACGAAAGAACCTACAAAGTTTCTTCCAAGTCTTCTTAAGAAAGCAAATATTGTTTTCTTGTATTTTTCGTATAGTTTTTTCATACAATTTAATATTAACTTATAATTTTGACTATATCAACTTAGCAGTCAACTTATAATACTGACAAAGCACTCTATATTTTAGGTATTACCTGTAATCAGGTAAAAGATTTAGGTGCTAACTCTGTTTATAATGTTCTTTGATAACTGCTATTATTTTTTGCCATAAGGTTAATGTCCCATTTTCTGAGTTATTTACATCATTTTCCTCTTCTTCATCCTTTTTAAGGGCTTCTTTAATCTGAATATTACACTGGTCTTGGGTAATTAATCCTTTAGTTGCCTTTTCAATTACAACTTCACATTCTTCAGGTGTCATTAATCCTTCAGTGGCTTCTTTAATTGCCTCTGCAATCTTTCCATCAATACTATTATTTATTTCTTCAATCTTCTTTTCTAATTCTTTAACTTTACCTTGTTTAAAATTATTCATCCCTTCACGGATATCTCCCTCACTAAAGTTATTTTCTAAATATAAAAACTCCCAAAGTCCTTGAGGAATAATAAATTTAGACTCTATTACTTCTTCATTGTATTCAATTGCTAAAGATAAATCTTTTACATCCCAAACAAACTCACTTCCAAATGGGTCAACCCAACCAGCAAATCCATTACCAGTATTTAATCTAATACAGTTATCATCTACCTTACAAATTCCTAAGTGTAAATGAGAACCAGTTGAATAACCAGTATTATTTGAAATTGCTATCTCTTGTCCAAATTTAATTATGTCTCCTTCCTTAACTGAAATGCTTTTGCAATGGCCATAAATAGCAACAAGTTTTTGTTTCTTATCCCAAAATTTTATATGTAATCCATAGCCTGAACCACCATCATCTTTTACCGTGATAACTTCAGCTTCATCAAAACAACAAACTAATTTAGTACCAGTTGGACAAGCAAAATCTATACCGTTGTGACCATTTAAACCAAACTGAGCATACATACTAGGGTTCTGACCAAATAATTGGCTTATTGGAAAATCACCAATAAATAAATCCTTTATTGTATACATAATTTATTTTACACCTTTTTTCTTAATTGAACTTTCTCTAAATTTTATTAGAAAATATAGGACTACCGCAACGAAAATTGTGAGAATATTTGTTATAGCGTCATAAACAGTTGTATTTAAAGTCTTAACTATTGGTATAAAAGCCATAAAAGTAAACATAGCACCTAAAGATAAGAATAGAAGTTGAAGATACTTAATAACTTGACTAGTTGGGTTATACCTTAAAGTTCCTTGTTTATATAAAAAACTGAGTATAAAACACTCAGAAGCAGTAAATAAATATAGGATTGACCTTATAATACAAATTATCATCAAAATAATGATAACACTTTTTCAGCTCCAGCTAAAACTATCAAAGCAGCTATAACTAGCAAGAAAGCTTTAGAAAATACCTTTTCAATCTTATCTGTACTCTTTACTAGTTTATCAATATCACCTGAAAATTTTTGATTTGTTTCTAAATGAAGAACGTTTGTATCATTAATACTTTGCATTGATTCTTTTATACTTTCCAAAGATTTTGTTTGTTTTCTTTGGTGACTCATAAATAGTTTAATTATCTCTGCTTGTTTCATAATTATGCAATAGTAGGCCTTGCATTAATCAATAATATTTTATTTTCTGAATTATTAGCACGTAATAAATAAGTTCTATATTGAGTTAACCCTGAAGCAACAGTTGCTTGTATTGTAGTGGCAAAAACTTTACCATCTGATAAGCCCAATATTCCAATATCAGTCAAATCAATGCCAGCAGATACACCATCAGATAATTCAAAATCACTAGCAGTTCCCACTAAAGTTGGGGTTTTTAACATCTCCATTGGTAATGGACAATAAATTCTAGCAACAGTAGTTGTTGAAGCAAATCCATAACCTACTGGGGATAGAGTTGCCACACTAACAAACGCATATAAATATCTATAACAATCCCATAAAGTTTTCTGATAATTTTTACATACAAAATCTGAGACTGTTTCACCCTCATTAAATTGCCAATCACCAAATTCAAAATTCTTAGTAGTTATAGCTCCACACTCAACCATAATTTCAATTTCAATCCCATTACTACAATCACCTAAATCTACATTTTCAAATTTAATTTCTGTCTCAGTTGTATTTGGGACTGATTGTGCGTCTGCTGAATCAATATTAGTAACAGCACTAAAATCATCTTCTGAATCAGCTTTATTAATCTTTATTGTATAGTCAATTGCTGAACCAACATCATGATAAACTTTTACTGAAAAAGAAGCAGTTTTATTTTTATATAATTTTGCATTTTTAGATTCAATAAATGTATAGGCGTGGACTATTCCAGTTCCACTAATAGTTACTCCAGCTAACTTTAAGGCATATCCTGAATTACCAACATTAGCAGCAGTTGCCTGTCCAATAGTCCCAGCACTTACAGCAGTCCCAGCACCTTTGGCATAAAACATATCAACACTTCCAAATAGTTTTCCATCAGTTAAAGAAACTGCGGTGACAGCTTGGTTAACTTCACAACCACCATTAACTATTGCTTGTCTAAAAATACCACTACTTCCGTTTGAAGACACACCTATTTCAACCTCAGTCCCATCATCTTTTAAATAATATAAAGTTGAAACTCCATCTTTATCTTTAGCGTAAATTCTTAATTTACCTGAAGCTGGATTTGATGGTTTTGACATTTCATCTAATTCAAGACCTTGAGCAGCGTGAGAATTATAAGCTTGGTCATTAGCAACCATATTATCTAATTTAGCTTCAGTGATAACATCACCAGCAGTCCAAGTTACAGAAGCATAAGAGGTAGTAAAACCCATTATTTAACCTCCTCTAAATAAAATTTACTATTTTTAGAAAAATCTCTATCTATCATATTCTCTTTAAGTTTAGACGCTAATTCTTTGCCAGTCAAATTACTCCTAACTCTAAAATCTCTTGTGTCATTTCCACAAAAACACTCAAATCCCAATTTATTATCAAAAGGAGAAACTTGAAGAGTAGCACATCCATGCCATTGACCATAATACTCTTTCTTTGATGTGAATATAATTCTACCTTTTCTTTTTATAGGAAGTCCTTTTTTATTTAATTTAGGAATTTTTATGCTTTTAGAATGTAATTTTGCCTCATTGACATAATGTAAATTACACCAATCCTTAGCCTTAATATCATCAGCATTTATATATGCAACCGTTGCACCACATTCTCTACAAATAACTTTATATTTTTTCTTTCCTTTAGCTCTAGGACATTCAATGACTCCATCTCTATCAATTTTTCTTTGTTGATATTCTATCCTTTTATCAGACTCCATCTTTGCTAATTTATCCATCCACTCATTTTTAATCCCAAAACAATCACAATCACTTGTATCACAAGGTAAAAATGAAACAATACGTATGTTTCCATCTTTCTTTAATTTTTCTAAATATTCATTACTTACTTTGTACATTATTTTCTCCTAAATTTTTAATTAATTTAATTGCTATTTCTTTTTTAGCAAGTTTAAATGCCTTATTAATTTTATCAGTTTTTATATCTTTATTGTCAACTTTTCTTATTTTGTATTTAGTTATGTGTTTTTCTTCATCACCTTCAAAATCAATGTCATCATCATAATAAAAAATATCAACCAAAGTATATTCTTTACCTTCAATTTCCCTAACATAAGTATTAATGAATCCACTTATAATCTGACCTTTCTTTTCAAGCATAAACCTTAAACCTGTTTCCTTATATAGTTTTTTAGCAATCTCTTCAGATTCAACTTTTCCTTCTAAAACTAAAGTATGAACATCTTTTTTAAGTTTCATAATTAAGTATAACGCATAACTACCCGACAAGTATAAATATCGGTATAATGAGCTGAATCACTAACTTTATATTGTAAGTTTAATAACTTACTTCCACTAGGTTTTGTAAATGCACCACTCCTGAACACTGTTGAAGTTGTTGATGTTGTTGTTGCCTCTGAACCAGCAATGGCTTCACCGTCAGTTTGATTATATAAACGGTAAGAAGCTGTACCGCCTCCAACTTTACCAGTTATTTCTAAATAACAAGTAGAATCAGGCCAATCGTTAAAATCAATCATACAAGCACAATCTAATAAGTCTTCATAAGATGTAACATTTGTATAATTCCATCTTCCAAAACTAATATTTGTTTCTCTTGGGATTGTAAATTTAGAACTTATAATTAACTGAGCGTCAGTAGCAGTCTCAACAGCATATCCTTCACGGCTCATTTTAAATCCATAATCTTTCCCAGTTCCAAACCCATTCTCTTGATATCCAAGCAAAATCCTATTGTGAGAACCATCACTTACTTTTAATACACCCATTGAACCTAAAGTCATTACACCAGTTGAAGTATCAATTGACCAAACAATGTTTCCATCAGTGTCATAAGCAGTTAACAATTGAGTATCAGGGTCAAATTTGAATATATTATCACCACTGTTATTGCTTACTTTAAAAAGTCCAATAACTTCTTGGTCACCAATATAAGCCTTATTACCAAGAATACGTACCGCTTCATCTTTTCTAGTTACTTCTTCATTTGTTGTCATTAGAACCCTACTACCTCCTTTGTATTGTCAACAATGGCAGCTCCAACAATAGCCCAGTTGTCAGATTCACCATCTGTTATTTCTCTAATTGTTAAATATTGTAAAAATTCACCTAAAGAATAAATACCTTGAATCCTCATAATACGGTAATTTTTATAAGTATCTAGGTCTCTATCATAAACACTGACTTTATCTTTTAATTGGAATTGAGGCATACCCCTAACTAATATCCTTACCCTTTTAAGTGGGTCTTTATATTTGCTTACTAATGTTCTTGATAAATAATAAGCAAATGAATCAGAATCAATAAAATCATTATTTACTTCTAAAACTCTTTTACCATATCTTGATATGCTTATATTGTCTTCATATTTTTGATAAATTTCTGAAGTAACAATTGCTGGTTTACCTCTAAGTCTTAAGAAGGTCATATAAGCTTTTTGGCCACCTGAATTACTTATTACTATTTTTGCGGTGTCACCGAATCCAGTTAAAGTTAAACTGATATTAGCTGTTAAATTAGTGGCACTTCCATCTGAGGCTGAATTAGCAACATAATCAGTAGTAGCCACTGGGGTAACAAATGAATAAATTGGATTATCCATACTAGCCCAAATTGTAAGTTCTCCTAATGCTGGTATTTCCTCAATAATTCCATCCTTCCAAACTTCAACATTTGTTGGGTAGACTTCTCTTGGTTTAGCACTAACAACAACACTATTATAAATACCAACATCATCAATAACCTGCCAGTCAAGAATATCACCTGAATGAATATATTTTTGGATTGTAGTAAACGGACTAACTATATAATGTCTCCTGTTTTGAAATCTTAATATACCTTCCTCATCTTGAAAGAAATGAGCCTCTTCTGATTCACAAATTTGTCTGATACGTTCTCCTGCTGTTTGGTCTTTATTAAACCAAGCAAATTCAATAGTATTTAAACCTTCATCTAAAACATATTGTGAGCTTCCAAAACCAGCTTCAATTAATATTTCCTCAACAATTTGGTCAGTTCTATAATTTTCATATAAAACAGAATCCATTTGTAAATCTCTTAAGTATGAAAGATAATCTGAACCACCAAACTCAACAGTTCTATCAACTTTATTTTCTTTAACCATGTCTGATAAACCTTTAAATACATTCATCATTTTTTTACCACTGGCCAAATCAAACCCAATTGCCATCCTAAGTGGCCTATTTGGTACTAATGCAGTTCCTATTGTTGAATTAAACTCAGGAGTAAAACGTTTATCCGTATTATCTAAAACAACATTCATTAAAGCAAAACTAAGTCCTCCCATTGGTTCTTCAACACTTCTATCGTATTCAAGCCTTAAAACTTTATCTGTTTCGTTATCAAATTCAAATGAATCTGTTGGTGTCACAACCGTATTTTCACCTCTAACAAGACAATTGTTAACCGTTGAAGTTCCTACAATTCCGAAAGCTGCTGCACCAAGTCTTCTTAACCAACTTACTAAAAACTGATGTGCTGGGTATCTAGCGTCAGCAGTAGACATTGTGTCAAATGCTGTTTGTACGGAATCATTTAACCGTTGCATTTAAACCTCCTCCAAGTTGATTATTATTGTTTCTCTATAATCACTTCCTATTGCTTCGTTAACCCTTGAGACAATATCAACCCAAACAGTAGTATTAATTGATAATTCAGAAATTACTAGACTTACAGATTGTTTTAATTCATATATACCAACAACTTGATTAATTTGAGTAGTAGTAAGATTTGCTAAAGTCAAAGTAAATAATTCTTTTTGTCTAACAATATCTCTCTTAGTAACTCCGTCAAGAGTAGTGTGTTGTTTACTTGTTTGTATTGGAGTTCTAGCAATGTTTGATGGTTGCTTCAAAGTTGTGCCATTTAATACTGTACTCATAATTAAGCTCCATTAAAACCTATTAACTCACTTGGTGTTTTATTTTGAGATTTGGCTAATCTTCCAATCTCAGACCATAATTTCATTGCCAAATTCCTTTTTTCAACTTCACTTCCTGCATATATACCAATATTAACATTAATATTGTTGCTTACATTATTAGTAGGACTATTGACTTGACTTGCTGGTATAACTTTTTCACCACCGTGGACTACTGCCATAACTGGTTGACCAACTGGGGCATTGACAATACCACCTTCTTCAAATTGAGGTAACTTAGATGAAAACCAACCTACAACGCTATTAAATGTGTTTGAGATAGCATTACCAATATTTGAGGCAACTTCTTTAACAGTTGAAAAGAAACTTGAACCTGTTGAAGTATTTGGACTATTACTACCAACTCCTACATTGGTTAAACCTAAACTATTTGATACTTGAGAGCTAGTTTGATTTGCTTGTTGACTTGCTTGACTGATTCTTTGTGAAGTGTCGTTAGAGCTAGCATTACTTTTACCAGCCTCATAAGCTGCTGTCTCTTTAGCTCCCTGTTGATAAAGTTCACTGATTTTTTCTGCGTGTTGTCTTTCCCTCTCTGCTTTCTCTTCTTCAAATTTACGTTTAAGTCTAGTAATGTCATCTTCAGCAACAGCGTCTTTTAAAGCTGTAAAGTCAGATTCATGTTTGATATAAATTGCTAACTCTGCTTCTAATTCTGATTTTAATGCGGTTAAACGTTTATTATGTTCTGTTTCAATTTTCTTAGTTTCTTCCTCATAAACACTAACAACTTTTTCTTTTTTCCTTTTGTATTCATCTTCTTCTTTGGCCAAATCAGATTTTAATTCTTCAAGTTTTTTCTTACTCCTATTAATATCTTGTAAGTATTTATCATCTTGAAATGCTTGTAATTTGTTTTGTGAAACAATTAAAGCTTCTTCTTCATCAGCAATATCATCTTTAATATTAGAAACTTTATCTTTATGTGATTTTTCTAAATCTTCTAAGTCTTCATTGTATTGGTCTTTTCTATCAGCCATCTCATTTTTATAAGCTTCATTTTCTTCTTTAATATCTTCCTCTAATTGAGCTTTCTTATCACGGTGAGAAAAAATTAAATCAGATAAATTTTCTTGAAAAGATTTAGTCATACTGGCCATGTCACGCATAAAGTCTTCATTCTCTTTTTTGAGACTTTTGGCTAACTTAGCGGCTTTTTCACTAGCTGCACTACTTGCGTCACCTAATCCTTCAATAGTATCTCTAGCAATGTCACCCATTTCATTACTCCAAGTTTTAGATATTGTTTCAGCTGCACCTTCTAATATATTTCCGTAATCTTCACCAACAACTCTGAAAGTAGCCTTTAATGGGTCTAATGACCTTTCTTTAATTGCTTGAGGTACAGCAATAAACGTGGCAATAACTCCTGATATTGTATTTCCTAATAGCCTTGCGGCAGTAATAGCCCCAGTAAAAATGGTAATAAGACCTTTTAATGCAGGTAGTAAAATCTTTCCGACAACACTAGCAACCCTTGTAAAGTCATCCATTAAGTCCATAAGAGCAGGTGATAAAGCATTTCCAACTTCAACTCTAGCCATTTTAAACATAGTATTCATTGTACTCATCTTTCCACTCATTGTTTCTGCTGCTCTAGCTGCGTCACCTGTAAATACTGAAGCCTCCTTTAATAATCCGTTATAAAGTTTTTGCCTAACTGCTGCGTCACTAGTGACATCAGCCAATTGGTTAGTTGATAATCCAGCTTCCTTTAAAATGTTTGATAAGTTTTTAGTAATACCAACGTTGTCAACCATGATAGAGTTTTGGTTTTTAATACCCTGAGTTGCACCAACTATTGCTTGTCCAAATTCTAAAGTTCCTTGACGGTTAAAAGCAGCTGCGTCTTTAAATGACCTCATTAAATTAATTGCTTCATCTAAACTGAACCCAGTTGCTAACAAATTCTTTAAACCTTCAGCGGCCTCAGTAACACTCATTAAACCATCTCGTGAAAGGTCAATAGCTGCTTGTCTTGCCTCTGATTGTGATTGTCCAAAAGCTGCTGATACTGAAGACAAACCAATTAAAGCATTAGCATAATTATTTGCTTCTTTAATACTATTAATAAATTCTTGTTTTACCAAAGCTAAGGCTTTTTGTATTCCTTGAGCTGCTAAAGTTCCAATAGTAAATCCCTTAACTAAACTTCCAACAGAATTTGATAACCCTTTTGCACCAGTTGCACTTGATTTTGAAGTACTACCAAGACTTTTTATGCTTTTAGCAAGGTTATTCACCTCATCTCTAGCCTGTTTTGACTGGGCTGTAATGTTTACATTTACATTTGAATTAAAATTTGATGGCATTATTGATTATCTAATTTAATAAACTCCTGTATAAGTATAGTCAATTCATAAGGTTGTCGCAAATAGGTGAACCAATCCCATCCCATTTGCTTCATTACTAGATAGTCTAAATACTCTTGAGGTACTTTTGCTTGCCCTTGTTTAGCGTAAATTGTCCTTTCAACTATGTCCTTTAATTTGTCTTTTTTTTTCCCGTGTATCCTGCGTAAAGCTTACTTAATTCAAGTTCAATAAAATTAAAATCAGGTACAGGTAAGTCTTTTATAGTTTGCTCAGTAACATCTTTATCTTCAATTTTCTTAGTACCCATCAAAACAATTGCGTCTTGCTGTAATTCACCTTGATTAACTGGGATACTTATAATTTTTACATTGCCATCATCTTGCTGTTCTGCTTTAGCGTCACCCCAACTTCTACGTTTAATCTCGTTAAATTCTCCACGGGTAAAATATGTAACAATTTGAGCGGTTTTACCGCTAGGTAGTGTTAGAGCTTTAAGCTCTCTTTCATTATCAGACATTATTTTTAATTAAAAATTAATAACTTGCTTTGTCGTTTACTAAAATACAAGAATGAATTATCTCTTGTGAATTAGCAACGTCATAGTTAGCTTTGAAACTGATTGTTTGAGAGACAATGTCCTCAAGTGCATAGTTAGGACTCCAATCAAAATCAACTAATGGTAGTTGAATTGTTAGAGAAGGATATAATCCACTTCCTAAGTCAACATCAGTATTTTCTAGTTTAATTTCAAGTGATTTTTTATCACCATTAAGCATATAATCTCTGAAAGTATTATCTTCATAGTTAAGGGTAATTTGTCCACTGATTGAAAGAGCTTTATTTAAAATATCTACTGGTTGAACAGTACCAAAAGCACTGTCTCTAATGACATTCTTTTCAATATTTAATTCAAGGGTCTTAACTTCCAAAGCGGTAGCAGCTGCAAGTCCTGCAATATTAGTAGCAACTTTAATCTTAGCGTGCTTTTTACTAAATTTGTTTTCATCAGTATAAGAAGGAGTACCACTACTAGTTACGCCAGCTTTGGCAATAATTCCAGCAGTAAAATTAGCAAATGAATCTAAAGCTAATTTAACATCAAGCTTAGATAGCATTGCAAGTTTGTACATCAATGTCTCAAGTTCATCCTTTTTAACAAGGGCTAATGATTGATGTTGATTTGATTGAGTTAAAGTAAAAGTGTGAGCATATCCTGCACCTGAAGCACTTGAACTGACACTACCTAATAAAGCTAAAAGAAAATAACCAAAAGTTTGGTCTCTTAATTGTCCTGAAATTTCACCCTCAGCATATTTCTCAGATACCATTATGTCCTGACTATCTGCTAAATTTCCAAATCCTGAATCATCTCTGACTTTGTCAACTTTTTCCATTAAAGAGAAGTCAACTTGGGGTAGCCACATTGATGGTGCAATTCCTGCACCTCTTGAAGCTTCCTTGCCAACTCCTAATTTTACAAGTCTTCCTATTTGTTTACTCATAATTAGATAATAGACGTTTTATGACGTTGTGTCAAATGAAATCTTAACTTCTAATGTTATTTCACCAACTACCATTTTTTCTTCGGGAAAATAGACAATATCTGAAGGTGCTGGTATTGAACCAAGCATTGTTTCTCCAGTTGGTAATTCAATTCCTGTTAGTGTTTCATCTTTATCAAACTCATTAACTATTGTATCCATCTTTCCTCTTATGATTCTAACCGCTTCTTGGACTCTTTCTTTTTCAGTTTCTTTGGCTGTAATAACATCAATACTATGAAACAATCTAATAATAAATTTATATACTCTTTGATTCTCTGTTCTAGTTTCATAATTACTAGAAAATCCTGATGGGGTTATTGTAGCAGCTGGGTAAGCTTCAAACTGAACCCAAGGAAAATCATAAACAACTCCAATTCCTGAAATTGTTTGTAATTTTGATTTTATTTTAGAACTTATTGCATTTAATCCCATTATTTATCTCCTAAGAGCCTTAAGGCTTCATTAATCTTGTTATGTATTAGTCTATCACCTTCTCTTCTATAAGCGTTAAGTCCCCATTCCATAAAAGGTCTACCTTTCATATATCTTGTACCTTCGTGAACATAAGTAGCATAGTTAATGTGAGTCCCAACAATGGCATTCAAACCACCACTTGCAATCCCGTATGAAGTAGCAATACTTGACCTCATAGCTCCAGTATCAACAGGAGAAAACATCTTACCGCCTCTTTCAACTAAAAGGGCATATCCAATTATTCCTTCTTTCAATTTAGATACCAAAAGTTGCTCAACTCCTCTGAATTTAGCCAATAATGAGTCAACGCTAGGTTTTATATTAACTTTAATCTCCATTGTATTTTGTTAGATAAACTTCTTTAAACTGTTGAATACCAAATAATTCAGCCAAAATTACAATTTTAACTGTATATTCTTCATTATTATTTGAACAGACAACCCTATCACCTTCTTTAATATCAGTAGCACTATCACAAAATAAAACATATTCTTGGCCAAAAGTACCCTCTATCTTTGCAACTGTTTCTTGGTCTAACTTTTGTATATTACATTCTACCGTTGCAGTTGAACTTGACCTATAAATGTCATTGCCAACGTCCTTTTGACGTTTAATAATAGCAGTCTTATCAAAAAAATGTCTCATTGTTAGAAAGTAAACCTTTTATACTTCTCAATTATTTGGTCAAACTTATCATCAACTTCAGAAGCGTCAGAATAAGTAACATCATAATTGTAAAGTTTCATTCTCTTTATATTGCCACCACCTTTTCTGTCATTATATGCTTTAGCACAAATTTTCCAAACTAAAAGCTCTAAATCAGAAAGCCCAACATCAGAAAGAGGGACTAAACTATCCTCAGTCACATTATCAAAGGCATAACCAGCAGTAAAATCAACTTTATAATTTTGGTGACCTTTATAAAATTTACTATTTATAATTACAATCCCTGAATTATAATCAATTCTATATTTGTCTGAGCTTATTGTTTTCCAAGTATTGTCTCCATAATTTACTGAAGTTCTTTCATATAAAGTAAATGTCTCACCTTCAACAACTGGCCAATTAGGTAATGTTAATTCATTTGAACCTTCACCATCCAAAATTATTCCACTATGTGCAGTCTTTTTAAACCTTCTATCACATTCACTTTCAATAAAATCAGTAACAGCGTCAATAATAACTCCAAGTATGGAATCATAAGTGGAAACATCAATCTCTAAGAATGATTTTAGTCTAGCAACTGTTGTAAGAGCATAAGTATTCATTACTTTCCTCCTAACATTCTGTTTTTATAAGTCTTTGGTTGTTTTGGCTTGTAAATTTCTCCCTCTCCTTTGTCAATCAAAGTATGGGCTTCGTTACGGGTAATGTAAACAACATCACCTCTTTTTCCAAGACTAGTTTTTTTAAGTAGTTTAATTTGTATCATAATAATTACCTCACCAAGGGGGACAAACACCCAAATTTGTCCTCCCAATGAACTGATTATTATCTAAATGCAGCAATTTTTCGGAAAGCTCTAGCAAGAGCTAACTTACCGTCAACACGCTCAGTTACTTTAATAGCAACTTGGTCTTTTTCAAAAGTACCAGCTCCTTCAGTGGTTATCTTTACAGACATCTTCCTTCTATCACCTATGTAATAGAATTTAGGGTCACCGAAGTAAACGTTAACGTTAGCGTCATTCTGTTCTAATACAGGTCTACCCAATAAAGTAGGTAATTTACCGTCAACTGGTCTCACTAAGAGATATTGTCCGTTATCATCTTTAAGAGTAGCGGCTTTAGCAATAGACAAATTGTCCATTATCCACACACCATTCTCTCGGAATTGTTGAGGTAATCTGTAAAAGGTATTAATAAAATCATCAGCAGTCCCATTATGAGTTTTGGTAATTGTACCTAAAGTATAAGTACTCAAACCAGTAGGTTGGCCTGAACCAGTACCTACCATAAACTTTTTATCCTCTTCTCTATAAACAGCTTGAGCAAAACGGTCAGTTAAATAACTAGACAATTCAATCTCACTATCTTCAAACAATTCAGTTGATAGATAAATGATGGCGTTAAGCTTGTTAACAGACAATTGAACTTCACCGAAGTCTGCACTAGTGGTGGAGATTGAGGTATTTTCAGAACCCCAATAGACTGCAACGTCAGCTGCTAAAGTAGGAATATTAAGGACTTTTTCTTTCATGTTCCAAACACTTGCAAATCTTCGGAAAACAGGTTTATCCTGCATCCAATCAACTATACTAGCGTTAAATTCTTCAGGTACTAAGTATCCCCCAGTAACGTCAGAACCCTCAGCTAATGCTTTTTGCAAATATACTTGGTCATTTTTAATAAGAGCTTTGAAGAAGTTACCAATTTTTTCTTCTTTGGTTTCCTCTCCTTCTGGTTGACCTTTATTTGGGTCACCATTTTCTTCTTTAGCGGTAAGATTGAGTTTACCAGCTATTTTGTCAACTAAGTTGTCAAAGGCTTCATCAACCTTTTTTTCTTGAGCAACTTTAGCTTCTTTTTCAGCTTTTTCTTCTTTTTTAATTTCTTTCATTAATTTCTTTAATTCTTCTTTGGTCATTTTTTAAATTACACCCCCTTCAATTAAACAAATAAGCAAATTCAACCTCATTATGGGTTTTGAGGTTTAACTTGTAAACGGTTGTCCATTTGTTTCAATAGACTAATAACTTCATTTTCTTTTTTCTTTTTAATCTTTCTTCCAAGAGCTGTCTTAATAATGGCAATTTGAAAATGTTTAAACTTTGGTGCTTTAAATCCATAGTCTTTATAAGCAGCAGCAATCTTTTTAAACTCATTGATATCAACATCTTTTAAAATAAGATTTAACATTGCTAACTTAACTTCACCAAAAGTCTTCCAACCTTCAGCTTCATCTTTCTCATCTTCATCCTCTTCCTCATCATCATTAGGTGCTAATTCTTTTGTTGGTTCTAATTCTTTACCATCTTTCCAATCATTAAAATCCTTACAAACTCCAATACCAGCACTTCTCAATTGTACTAATGCCTCAGCATTAGCAGGGACATTAACGGCTGAGAACTCTAATGCTTCTTGCTCAATAAATTCATATCCAGTGTCAGTCTCTTTCCAAGAAAGTGGCCTAAAACCAATAGAAAAAGCATTTAACATTCCCTTTTTAAATTTATTAAAGATATTCTTAGCAAAACCATCTTCCATATCAAAAACAGGTGTAAAGAAAACTTTACCGTCTTTAACTTCAATGTTCTCAACTTTACCAATTGAAGGCCTATTTTCATCCCATCCACTATTATGAGACCATAACATTACAGGATTTTTCTTAAAAGCTTTGAAATCCCAACCATCAGCTTTAATAACATCACCATGTCTATCAACAGTATCAGTGGAGATAATAGCAAGACCAAGCTTGCCTTCTGTTTCATTTTCCTCAGACTTAACCACTTCAATAAAACCTTTTGCTATTTGTTTTTCAAGTTTTTTATCTTTCATAATTTCATTGTATATCTATAAATAAATATTAGCAAATGAGTTATAATGACGCAAATTACTAAGAACTCTCCTTATGACCTTGAGCTGTTATATGCATTCCAAGTAAACCACTAATATCATCTTGAACTAATACTTGTAATTCATCATTAGTAGAACCGTCAAGTCTAATAACAACACCAGCTTTAGTTAAAGTCCATCTTCCTCTTAAACCATAAGTTCCTGCTGGTGCTTTTGGATTATATTCAACATCATACATTGAATCCATAAACTTTCTATTACTTTTAAAATTAGCAAAAGTAGTATATACACCATCGTTAAATCTCCTAAATACAACTCCATTAGTTAAGGCTGTTAATCCACCAAATTTACCGTCATCCATAGCCACATCATCTTCCATAGTAAATAAAAGTCTTGTTATATGCCAAACTTCATCCTCTGGTGGTTTAAGTCTAAATATTTGAGGAGAGGCCAAACTACCATTTACATTCATACTATCCAAAACTTTTTTAACTACTGCTGTATCATCTAAGGCAATATCAATAGGCATATCAAGAGTAATTTCATTAGTATCAGGTTTAGCAGTGACTTCAAAATGATTGTCTAACAAGTTATTACCTTGTTGAATAGTTAAATATTCTCCAACAGCAAAATCAGAACCATCAACGACAGTGATTGTTGTATCTCCAGCATTTTGAGATGTTGCTATTGTAGTTGAGATAGCTGTTTCTTGTATAAGAGAAAGATTGATTATATCTATTTTAGTATCAGAAACTACCACATCTAAAGCCCAAGTTCCATCAGGAGATTGAGAAAGATTTACTGGTTTACCGTTTATATCAACTATTTTAGTTGTTTGAGAGTTATTAGTCTGATTATTCTTTATATTATTCAAGTGACTATTAGCTGTATCTTGTTTAGCACCAGTTGATACCCAATCAGGAGTTCCGAAAGCTGCCATTGCCCCACCGCCTAAGCTTGGGTCAAATTCTTTTCCATTTGTTAAACGGACATTAAGATAGTCTTTTGGATTCTTAGTTTGTTGAACTTTAACAATAAATGTTTGTCTTAATGCACTTCTCAAATAACTTATTAAGTCACTAGCAATACTCTTGAAGTCAAATATCCAACTAGGTTTTTTAATTTCAACTTCTTTAGGTATCTTAACTTGATTTGAGACCTTTACTTTAAACTCTTTTGGTAACTTTAAATTGTTTTTCTCAACACTTTCCTTAATACGGTCAAGATGTTCAGTTATCTCTTTTTTGTCTCTATAAGTTTCTTTAAGCTCATCAATTTTACTAAGAAGTTTTTTACGTTTTTCTTTATCCCCTTTAAAAATTTCAAAAAGTTTTTTAATACCAAGCCTGATATCTTTAAGTAATTCTTTATTTTCATTCATATAATTGTTTTCTAACTTCTTTACGGTCTTTTTTGACCTTTTTTAAGATTTTCTTTCTTTCTTCTTTAGCCTTCTCTTTAGCCTCATTTATAATCTTTTCAGCCTCTTTCTTAGCTGCTTTCTCTGATTTTATCTTAGAATCACTAATAATTTTCTTTGCATTTTCTTTTTCTTCATCAACCTTCTTTTTACTTTTCTCAATTTGTTTCTTAAGCTTCTCCTTCTTCTCTTTTAGTTTAGATACTTGGACTCTCTCATCAATCTGAGCTTGAGCTGCAACTGTAACAACAGGCAATAAAGTACATCTACAACGTGGATGAAGTGGAGGAGTTTGTAAGTCACCATAATCAATCTTTAATTCACCGCCATCTAAGCCAATTAAGATATCTCCTTCATTCAAAAAGTTATTTTCTAATCCAACCTTACTATATTCTTTTTCCATTGCTAAACAAAACTCACAAGTTCTTTCATCTAAAGCAACCATCCATTCTTTCATTTCAACAACACCACTTTGTTTGTAAGCTTCAAGGTTACCAAAATTATTTGAGCGGATAGTCTCTGTTCTTGCAATCATAGCAGCTCTTTCCTTAGAGGTAGAGTAAACTTGGGTAATCCTCTTTGTTAACTCAGCAACACCCTCATTATTACTAATCCCTTCAGTTAAAGCAGCTCTTAATAAATCCCTAGTAGTTGTATTCATACTAGTTGAACCCCTAATCTCAAAATCATTTATTGACTGTAATACTTGGTCAGTGAAGTTGAAAGTGTCAGTTAATCCAAGAAGACTCAATGCTTCAGTTCCAGCTTCAGCAACAATTTTCTCAATAAGTTCATTGATGAATTTAACAAAGATTTGGTTTTCATCATCAACATCATATAAATAACTATCTACACTTTTTATCTCAAAACTCTTACCAGTCTTTATTTTGCTAATTATTCTTGATTTTTGACCTTTCCAAAACTCATTAACCATTCCTTCATAAGTTTTCTCTTGGTCTTCACTCCTTGTTACCATTGCTTTCCAAAAAGCTTCTCTCTTATCTTTGTCTACTACTATGTAGTCTTTTTTCTTATCATCACATTTTTTTTTAGGTGCTTTTACTTTTTTACCGTTATTGATAGTTAAAAATAGCATTTCCTTTAATTTATCTCTAACACCTTCTTTTTCAAGCTCTCTTTTGAGTGCTGTTCTGATAACCTCAGCTTT
>Ga0272440_1001364_pt1 | contig 19952 bp, 1 predicted proteins | sample SSMMMBAug17_FD_192440 | JGI IMG/M metagenome (GOLD analysis project Ga0272440, IMG submission 192440) | Marine sediment archaeal communities from Little Sippewissett salt marsh, Falmouth, MA, United States - SSM-MMB-Aug17 | ecosystem: Environmental > Aquatic > Marine > Wetlands > Sediment ...
ATTTAGGATTTCGTATATTTTTGTATATTGCCAATTTCCGGTTTGTAGTTCCGCCTTTAGGCGGTTTTAGCAGAATGTAGATAATAAACAATAAAATCAAAAATGCCCGATAAGCTGATTTAATTTTTCATCAAATTTCATTAGTTGGCGTTAGTTCAAACCGCCTAAATTTAGGATTTCGTATATTTTTGTATATTGCCAATTTCCGGTTTGTAGTTCCGCCTTTAGGCGGTTTTAACAGAATGTAGAAAATAAACAATAAAATCAAAAATGCCCGATAAGCTGATTTAATTTTTCATCAAATTTCATTAGTTGGCGTTAGTTCAAACCGCCTAAATTTAGGATTTCGTATATTTTTGTATATTGCCAATTTTCTATACCCTCATTTTCTATAAGATCCAGATTTCTAAAAGATTAGAGTATTTGATTCTTATCATCCAAAAAATCAATCAAGTTCATCCGAATAATCCCATCAAAATCATGACCAAAATAAGTATCCATGCTTAAGACATATTTGGGATAATTATCTCTAATATCAAGCAAATTAGAAAATTCTCTTTTTATAGTTGCTTTGGATGAAAGTAAATAACAAACCTGAATATAAATTTTACGATTATCACGAGTTGCAATAAAATCGATTTCTTTATTCTTATGTTTTCCTATACAAACTTGATAATTATGCCTTAATAATTCTAAATATACTATATTTTCGAGTATTCCAGAAATATCATGTTCTTTAAAACCAATTAATGCATGCCGAAGACCAATGTCGCCAAGATAATATTTTTCATAAAGTTCAAGAAATCGTTTACCTTTGATATCATAGCGAGGGACTTTATGAATTGCATAGGTTGACTCAAAATAATTAATATAATTCTGAATTGTTTCAATACTCACTTGAATTCGCTGTGATTTCAAATAATCTGCAATCTTTTTGGATGTAAAAATATTTCCTATATTATCAAAAATATATTTAGAAACATTTTCCAAAAGTCTAACATTTCGAATGTTATTTCTTTTAATCAAGTCCTTTAACAAAATTGTATCATATAATGAACTTATATATTGATATATGACGTCTGAGTTCAAATCAAAATAGTGAATTGCAGGAAAACCTCCATATAATATATAATTCTGAAACTCTGTTGTAATATCTTTTTGTTTAATATCGCGAAATTGAATAAATTCATTAAAGCTTAATGTATAAACCGGAATTATTATATATCTTCCTGATATCAAAGTTGCGATTTCAGATGACAGTAGGTGTGCATTTGAACCTGTTATATAAATATCAATACATTCCATAGAAAAAAATGAAGCAATTGCCTTTTCCCATTGCAAAATTTCTTGAATTTCATCAATAAAAATATACTTTTGACCTTCAATTTGATTTATTTTTTTATTAACGTATTGATAAAGATCCTGATAATTTCTTATATGATCAAACTCCAATGATTCTTTATTAATATAAATAATACGAGATGAATCTATTGTTTTTTTCAAATCATTGATCAATAATTTCAACAAACAACTCTTTCCAGATCTTCTAATACCAGTAATGACCTTGATTATTGGTTTGTTCAAATATTTTTTTATTTGATTTATATAAATATCTCGATTATACATGATTATTTCCTAAAATTAAAAAAAGTTTAGATTATATCGAAAACTTTATCAATTTTTTTTAAAAAATCAAGTATAAATTGAAAGAAGTTGTGGCGCTGCCCCTGAAGCCGCCCCCAATGCTGTTGACTTAAGCTTTTTTTCAGTGGACAAAGTGGACAAAGTGAAAGTATAATAATTTTTTTAGTCCACATTGTCCACTGCGTCCACTTTGTCCACTGCTTCCACTGTCCACTGAAAAAAAGCTTAAGTCAACAGCATTAGAAGCCGCCTGGGGGACAAACTTATAGGCAACAGAATTAGTTATAATTCTACCAAATCAAATTACTAAATTTAAAATGAATAGAATCGTTTGTTGTGAATACACCTGCGTCAGATTCGTTTGTTACGCCTACACCATCTGCTCCAATCCATTCCTTTGTAACCTTTTCATTATACTTAATTTGTACTTTAAATTTATATTTTTTATCTGGAATTAATCCTTGTATAATAAATTGTCCAGTTGCATCGATATTTAGCTTATGTACTTCAAGATATGAACAATTTTCATCATAAATTAATATGTTTACTGTATGATTTTTTGATAAAAGTGTATCTTGATGATCGTTTATAGTTCCAGTCAGTTCATTTTCTTCACTGCGGCTTAGAGTAAAATTAACAGTATCGCCTGCTTTTATATTATATTTTGTTTGTTCAGGATATCCAGATGCAGTAACTGTTATCTTATAATCATTTACAATAATTCCATTTCTATTGGATATCAGTCCTAAGATTTCATATTTGCCATTTTCATCTGTATTTTTATCTTTAAAAATTTTCAATGAATCAGAAGATAAGCTGATTTTTGCATCCTTAAAAGGTAAAGCATTTTCATCAACAACCTGACCGCTGATTTTTTCGGTTTCTTCAAAATATATTTTTATCTCATTACCTGGTAAAATATCAGAAATTTTAATTTCTGCATAAAGCTCATGCTCCGCTGTAATTGCGTAATCTATTGCATCAGGCAAATTATTTAATTCAAAATAACCTTTTTCATTTGATTTTGTCGAATTACTATAGTTATTTTCATCTGAACGTATTTTAATTGCTGCATTTTCAATAACAATTTCAGTGTCTTTTTTATACACATAGCCTGTTATTGATGATGCTGATTTTAACTCAAGATTTTTTGATGTATTTTTATTTATGCTGATATTTTCTACAACAAGATTCTGATAATTTAAATTGGCTTCTGGTAATACATAAACAGCATAATCATCTGATAAGGGAAGTCCTGAAAAGATGTATTTTCCTGAAGTATCAGATTTTGTTGAGCAGTAATAATTAATAGATGAAGAAATTATATTTATTTCAGTTGAACTAATGGCTTTTCCATTGCTGCTTGATGTAATATATCCTGATAATTCATATCCCTGAGATAAAAATATATCGATTCCAGAATTATTTGTTGAAATATTTTGTTTTTCCTCGGGAATATATGGTGATGAACATGAAGGCTTTACAGTAATTTTGTAATCATTGCCGATTATTAATCCGCATATTTCAAAAAAGCCGTCATTATCAGTTCTTTTACTATTTTCAATTGAATTTATAACTGATTTTGCTGTAACCCAAATATTAGAAAGAGGTTTGTTCTCAATATTTTTAACAGTACCTTTTATACAATGCCCCTCAGCCAGGTTAATATCAATATCTGTTAAATCATTTAAATATGATGTTTGTAAAGGTGTTGCATCTGAGCTGTTTCTAACAGTAAACTTGTCATTATAATAAAATGGAGGGCTTTTGGGCTTAATTGCACATACTTTAAAGTCATCTGCCTGTTTAAGACCAGATATAACATAAAATCCTTCATTTGTTGTTTGTGTTGACTTTCCTGAAGAAATAAGATCAGAATAGGCTTCTATTTCAATTCCTGATGCGATATTTCCAGATTCATCTTTAACATTGCCTGATATCTTAGCACCTGTTGATAATGTAATATTGATATTTTCAACAGATTTTAAATTTACAGTATCAATAATCTCAGCTGATGACTCACTATAGGAATTATTATAATATATATTTATAAATTCATTTGAATGTGCATAAATTTTGTATTTTGATCTTAATAAACCTGATAATTCATATGGAACAGTTTTTGATTCATTACAAATAATTTGAACGCTCTTTATAAGTTCATTTGACTGGCCAAGTGCATCAATCCATACAATATCACCATTTATTGCGTTTTCTGGAAAAATTATATTTCCAAAAATTGTAGAAGTATCATTTTTTATTTCAAAATCGATATTATTTATATCACCAGCTGAAATATCAACATAGTCAGCATCATTCCATATTGTTTTTCCATTGTAGTAAATATTTGCAATATCTTGGGATAATAATTGAACTCGATAATCAGATGCTGGTCTAAGGCCGGTTATTATATAATTTAGATCAGTTCCTGAGCCTGTTAAAGATAGATTATCGCCAGATTCGATTTCTGATGACCATGCATATATTTTTATAATTTTTCCCTTTTCAAGACCTGAAATCATTCCTGAAATACTTCGTTGATATTTTTCTAATACAATATTTACATCATATATATCTTCATCAGTGATTACAATATTTTCAACAGATGCTGCTGAGTATATATCTGATTTAATACTTAATTCATATGTTCCCGGTAACAGTCTATTAATTACAAAATTATATCCATCGCTGCCATTATCAGATATGGCAGATGCCCAGCAGTTAATATTTTCATCCCATGCTTCTATACGAATTCCAGAAACAAAATTATTAGAATATTGAATGTTTCCATAAATGCTGTAACCACTATTCAAAACCAAATTATATAAATTATTTGAAACTGAAACCTCATCAGCCTCTAATCTATTATAAACTGTTTGTTCTTGATTATAAAAGGCTGGTAAATATCCTTCAGTCTGTATTGATATTATATAGTCATTAATAGAATCATCAAGGCCTGATATTTCATACATACCATTTTCATCTGTAACTGATTCAACAATTGTATTTAATTCATCAGATGATGCTTTTACCCATATACCTTCAGGTGCTGGAGTTATTCCATCGTCAATAAAAACATAACCAGAAATTAAAGGTCCTTTGGTCAATGTAAAATCAACTCCATTAATATCATGATAGCGAACATCAAAAAGAGTATCTAATGTTTCATCCATGTATCCAATTGGGCTGACAGATACACAATAATCATCAGCCGGGTCTAAATTACAGATTGAATAACTGCCTTTTGAATCAGAAAAGGCAGTGCTGTTAGATCCATATTTTTCAGAACTTGCTGTTACAGAAACAAGAGCTGCAGGTTCACTATCAAAGTCTTTAATTTGTCCTGAAATGCAATTACCATTTTTTAGATTAAAGTCAATTTGTGATTCATTTATTAAAACAGGGTTTGCAAGCTCTCTTGATGTAACAAGATTATAAACCTGATATGGATATCTAATAGGCTGAATTTCAACAATATAGCTTATATCTTTGCCATTGCTCTGGGCTGTTAAACCTGTTATTGTATAAGTACCATCTTCAAGAGATATGGTTCCATTTCCTCTTTGAAGTACTTCCGACCATGCACTAACCCATACATCAGATACTATTTTATCTCCATTCAATACCTTTCCAGATATAGTTCCTCTTATATCAACGATAATATTTATATCTTTAACTAATGGATAAGCAGGGCTGATTAATGTTGCATCATTATAATCTGATACACTTTGATCATTTGTTTTATAATAAAATTCAGTATTATATTCTTCATACCAGAATCTTATCCTCCAATCATTAGCTTCAGTTAATCCAGTAATTGTATAATATCCATTTTCATCAGTTAGACCTTCTTTTGAATCTCCTGTACTTAAAGAAGAAGCAGTTATATTTACATTTGAAAGGGGATTTCCTCCAAATAGAATTATTTTTCCTGTTATTCCAGAAAGTGGTCTTTTTTCTAAGTTAATATTAATATTATCTTGACTGCTTGAAATTGTAGAAATTTTTGTAGCTTGAAAGGTATTTTTTGCATTGCTGTAATACTGATAAAAATATTCGTCTGAATCATAAGGAGGCCATACTCCTATTATATAACTTGACTCAGATGGAAGAGCATTTATTGTATAATGGCCATTTGAATCTGTTTGAGTGCTTTTTACTATTTTATTTTTTAGCTGAAGTTCAACAAAATAGCCTGAAAGAGCATTGCCTGTATCTTTGTCATAAACATATCCACTTATACTTCTTCCTTCAACTTTAATATAATTTGGTTTTGAAATAGAATAAGTGCCAATGCTAAAAGTTACAGTGTAAAGTCCTGGTTCAGTATAAGTGTGTGAAGTACTATATGCGGATTCATCCAGATTTCCATCGCCAAAATTCCATAATGCATTGCCCTGCATATTTATAGACTGATCAAAAAATAAAACAGTAAGAGGCATAATACCTTTTCTATTAATTGCAGAGAAGTCAACCTTTTTAATGTCTTCTACTGTTATATAATCATTGATTACTTCATTAAATTCACCTCCAGGCCCAGAAACAGTCAGGTTGACAGTATATTTTGATGGATTGTCAAGATTACTGTTCAAAAGATAAGTATGAACAGGGTTAGTTTCTGTGCTTGTATTACCATCACCAAAATCCCATAGCCATGAAGTAATTTCATGTTCAATATTTGTTGGTTCGAATTGAACTTCCATTGGCATTGTATTACAGGTAGTATATCCTTGAGCAATACTGATATTAGCTGATGGTCTTGCATGAACTGTCAGCATAAAAGATTCACTGCTTGTATGTTCGCCATCGCTAAGATTTAATTTAATTGTCACATTTCCATATGAACTTTCCTGAGGAATTATTTCAATAGTTCTATTATTACCTGAGCCTTCAATATTAATATCATCATTTTGAACAAGTGTTAAGTTATCTGAAATTGCGCCAATTGTAAGGCTGTTTATACTGGTATCAATATCATTAATAGTAAAGTTAATTTTACCAGTGGATTTTCCCTGAGCTGTTTCCTGATCATTTATTGTTGAAATGTCAGGTGGAGCGTTTTGTAGAATTTCTATATTAAAGCTTTGCTGCGTTGTAGTTTTTCCATCACTAACATTAAGAATAATTATGTTATCATTGTTAATATCGTTTATTGTTGGAGTACCAGTGATTTTATAAACTTTTTCAATCATCCTTATTCTATAATTATTTGTATCTAGAATATAAACATTTCCATTATTATCAACAACAGTGGCTCTTGGATAATTTAGATATGCATTAGTTGCAGGGATATTATCATTATTATAGCCATTACGTCCAGAGCCTGCAATAGTCGTTATAATATTTGTGCTGGAGTTAATTTTTCTAACTCTTGAATTGCTGGTATCAGAAATAAGGATGTTGCCATTATCATCAAAAGATAAGCCGGAAGGATTTCGAAATTTTGAATATCTAACATCATTTCCATCTCCATAAAAACCATATTGATTGTTAGAAATATATATTTTGGATCCATTAATGGAATCTCTCTTAACTAATTTATAATAATAGTTATAGTACCTGCCGCTGCGTATATTGTAATATTCAAAATAATAAAGATTGTCTTCAGGATCAACAGCAATCTCGTTAAGATACAGGTTATACGTTACAACAGTATTAATAATCTTGCTTGTTGGGTCGATTTTTCTAATACGCCTGTTTCCCCTGTCATTAAAATATATAGTACCATCTGATGCAACAGCAACTTTGTCAGGATAACGCAATTTTGCATAAAGAGCAATTTGACCATCGCCGCTAAAACCATAAGAACCTATACCTGCAATTGTTGATACATATCCAGTTTCTGAATCAATTTTTCTAATTCTATTATTACCTGAGTCAGAAAAATAAACATTTCCTGAGCTGTCGATATCTATTCCCTGAGGATTTCTAAAAGATGCTTCAGCAGCAGGGATATTATCTCCATTATATTCATATTGACCATTTCCTGCAAAAATAGATATTTTTCCTGAACTTATATCAAATTTGCTTATACAATTTTTGCTGTTTTCAATATAATAAATAATTTGTTTATTGTTATCTATAGCCATATCAATAGGATATTGAATTGTCGCCCATGAGCCATTGCCAGCAACAGTTGTAATATTTCCATAACCTTCACTAAGTGAAAGCCATGATGGTAAAGTAGCTGCTTCTACAGTCAATGCATCATTATCATTATCTGATGTAATAATTTTGTATGAATATTCAATACCTGCTGTTGCAATAATAACAGGTTGTGAAACAAATTCCGGCGCATCATTTATCTGATTAACTTTAAAAAGAATATTTACAGAATCACTTAAGCCCATGGGGTCTTTAGCATTGAAAGTAATTATTTCTGAACCAGTCCATTGTGGATCTAATACAGATATATTTGCTGTTCTATTGTTAATATTTATGATTAATGACTTTGATATACTTGATGACCATAATAATTGATTTCTTGAGTTATCAGGGTCACTGACGAAATTATCAAGATAAATTGGAGTAAAGCTTTGCCCTTCATTAATAACCTGATCTGGAATATCTGAAATAACAGGAGAAAGATTTTTCGAAATAACAGTTATAGTATAATTTTGAAACTGGCTGTCCATGTTGTCAGTGGCTTCTATAATTACATTATTATCTTCTAATATATTGATGCTTGATGGAGTTCCTTCTATTCTTCTCATAAAATGTTCAATTTTGCGAATTCTGTGATTATACATATCAGCAACATATAAATTACCTTTTTCATCAACATCAATACCACGAGGGCTTCTTAATTTTGATAGATTAGCAGGTCCATTATCTCCATAATATCCATATAAACCTGTTCCTGCAATTGTATTAATTTTATTATCAAATGCATTTACCATTAAAATTCTGTGCATGCTGTTATCAGAAATATAGATATTCCCTTCATTATCAGCACAAATAGACATAGGATATCTTAAACAAGATTTTGTAGCTATAATATTTTCATTAAATGTATTTGAAGAGCAATATGATCCATTGCCGGCATATAAAGATATTATATTAGTATTAACATCAATTTTGCGTATTTGCCTTGAATTAGTATCAGCAATATAAATATTACCTGCATTATCAGTAGTAACGTCATAAGGACTTCTTAAAGATGCGTTTGCAGCAAACCCGCCATTACCACTGGAGGCATATCTTCCGGTTCCAGCTATTGTTATGATAATTCCAGTATTAAGATCAACTTTTCTTACTCTATAATTCGATAAGTCAGCTATATATAGATTATTATTTTTATCAATATCTATTCCAACAGGATAACTTAACCTTGCCTTATTTGCAGGCCCGCCATCACCACTAAAGCCTCGAGAACCATTTCCAGCAATGGTATTAATAATTCCTGTTGTAGAATCTATCTTTCTTATACGATAATTATTTGGCTGAGCAATATAAATATTCCCATCATTATCCAAAGCAATATCATGAGGATATGGAACCTTTGCATTTACTGCCAGCCCTCCATCACCGCCATTCTGATATGAGCCGTCTCCTGCAATTGTTATTAATTTTTTAGTAATAGAATCTACCTTATGTATTCTATTATTATATGTATCTGCAATATAAATATTATTCTGTTTATCAATTGCAATTCCCATAGGAGCATAAAGACATTCCTCTGTTGCAGTATTTTCATTACCATAGTAACCATAAATGCCTGTTCCTGCTACAGTTAAAATATCGCCAAAGCTATTTGTTTTATAAGTCAGCCATGATGGTAATTTTTGCATAATATATTTTATTTCATCGTTAGATATGTCATATGCTGAAAAGTCATAAAAATATTTAATACCTTCAACCGCAAAATTATCTGGTGTTGTAGTAAATATTGGAGGGTCATTTACCGAATTGACAGTTATAATAAAAGAATCCTCAACAATTTTTCCATTTGAGCTTCCAATTACTGTTATCTGTGCGACTCCATACTTGTTTTCTGAAAGTGTTATTATTATGGAATTTTCTTCTATGCTGGCAGCTAAAAGAGTATTATTTACAGTAATTTCTATTGTTTTAACAATCTCATCACCATCAGCATCATAAAAAAGATTATTTATTGGGATAGTTAACGCCAAGTCATCTTCATTCATTATTATGTCATCAATAGAATTTTGAACTACAGGCGGGTCATCAACAGCATAAACAGTTACATTAAATTCATGGGTTATTGACTCACTTTCTGATATTGCTAATATTTCAATTTTCGCCTGACCAAACTGATTTTCACAAGGTGTGATTGTTAATGTATTGCCAGAAATATTAACTGATAAAAGCTCTAAATTTGAATTAGAGCTTATTGACTTACATATTAAAGAATCATCACTGTCCGGATCAGTAAAAATATCATCCAGGCTTATATTAATTGAAGAGCTGTCTTCAAACATATTAATATCATTTATTATGTTTAGAATTTGAGGTGGATCATTTATTGGATTAACTTTAATATTGATTTCATGATCAACTGTTTTTCCATTTGAAGTGCCTCTAATTACTATCCTTGCATTGCCATTTTGATTTTCATTAAATTCAACTATTAAATTATTATTTATAATACTTGCAGATATTATTGTATAGCTGCTTATAGATTGAATGCTTTTTGAAATTAAACTATCTTGATTATCAATATCAGTAAATAGATTTAAAAGTGGAATTGTTAAGCTGGAAGCATCTTCATCAACTTCGATATCATCAATTGGGGTCAGAACAACAGGATAATCATCAACAGAAGATACTGTAACTATAAAAGTATCGTCAACAGTTTTGCCTCCTGAATATCCGCTGATAATAATAGTTGCAACACCATATTGATTATCCTTATAATCAAGAACAAGTTCATTATTTTTTATTTCTGCTAAAACAAGGCTTTCATTGCTGTTAAATTTAACATCTTTTATAATTGCATTATCATCATTATCAATGTCAGTAAAAAGGCCGCTAAGGTCAATTACTGTATTTTCATGGTCTTCATTTACATTTATATCATTTAATGGTGTTGCAATTATTAGAGGATCATCAACTGAATTTACTAAAACTGATAAGCTTTTATCAACAAAAAGATTATTTGATAAAGCCCTTATAACAAGACCTGCTTCTCCATTTTTATTTTCATTAAATCTTAATTTAAGTTTTGAGTTTTCAATACCTGCATTTAAAAGTTCTTCATTATTATTCAAGATAAGCGAGATAGTAATTTTGCTATCATTATTGTCAGGATCAGTAAACATGCTGTTTAAATCAATTTCAACATCATTTGAATCCTCATCATATGTTAATTCATCTATTTGATTTAAAATTCTTGGGGGATCATCAACTGCAACTAATGTCAATGATATAATTATTGGATTACTATTTGCTGTATCATCAAATACTTTTAATGATACAAGTCTGTCTTGTTCATTAAAATTATCATTAGTATTAGTATAATAAATTGAATTTAAAGCAAATTCATAATCTGCAATATTATAATTTCCACTAAGAATCAGAGTAAAGGAACTTGAATCAGCAGTTGAATTTAAATTAATATTAGCTGGATTTTTGCAGTATAAAAATTCTTCTCCATTTACATAATTATTTGCAAGTGTAATAAATGCTTTTTGAAGCTTTGAATCATCAATATCAATAATTTCTATATTACTTGCAATTGGGCTTTCTATTTGATTTTCAGTATAAACATATTGTTGTGATGGGCAGGAAAGAACAGGTGGATCATTTTCAGGCAGAACAGTAAAAAGAGTCTGGCAGCTATTGGATAATCCTGATGGATCATATGCTGTAAATGTCAAATTTTCAATGCCATACCAGTTATTATCTTTGGGTTTAATACTTGCAATGTTATCGATTATTGTTATGCTTAAATTTAAAGCATTACTTATTGCCCAATTAATATTAGCATCGGTATCATCTGTATCTTCGACATAATTATCAAGATAAATTGATGAAAATATTTCACCCTCTGATATTGTCTGATCAGGAATATCAGTAACTTGAGGCGGGTCATTTATTGGAGTTACTGTATAAATAACATTAGTATAATCAGTCAAACCGCCTGGATCTGTTACTATAAACATAATTGTCTGAGTTCCATAATATTCTTGATTCAGGATTATTGCTGAAGCAACCCTGTCAACAATACTTATGGAGATAAAATTTGATTTGCTGGTTGACCAGAGCATTTGATTTACAGTATTATCTTGATCTGAAACAAAATTGTTTAATAAAATTTTACCAAAGCTTTCCCCTTCTGCAATGGTTTGGTTTGGAATTTGTGATATAACAGGGGGATCATTTTGAGGAATAATTGTAATTTCATGCAATACTTCAGAACTTAGCCCTCCATCACCATCAGTTATACTGAGTGAAATCTTTTTGTTTTCACTTGCTGGATTTTCTGAGATATTTTCATAGCTTATATTTCTTAAAACCCCAATAATGGAGTTAGGACCAGCATTGTTATTAAATGTTATTATTAATTCGTTATTTTCAGTAAATGTTCCAATTATATCGATTGAACCATTATTTGAATATTTTATATTTTCATTTTGAATTGAAATTTCATTATCATCTATTCCCTGATTTCTAATAAATAAATGATCATTTTCGGTTTTGTTTGTGATTGCAATTCTTAAAGTTCCAGAATCAAAATCATTGGAATCAGGATCAGTTAAAAGGGCTGATTGATCTAAAAGTATTGGAGAATGATTTTCAGTATAAATTGAATTAGCTGCAAAAGATATTGATGGATTATCATTTATTGGATTAACTGTTATAGTTATCATTGCAGATGATTGTGCATATTGTTCGCCATCAAATGCATTCCAGTAAAAAGTATCATTACCATTATAATTTTCCAATGGATAATAAGCAATATTTTTAATATTATTAATATTTAATTCCTGATTAACAGATATTATATTTGTTTCATTTTTTAAAACTCCATTTTGAGGCATAGCTGTAAAGATTAACTTACTTATTGCGTTGCCATCAACATCATCAAAATATGATGCAAAAAAAGTTGGTGCTATTTCAACAAAGGCATCTTCATTACAAGTTTTTTGGAAACTGCTGACAACTGGTTTATCATTAACAGGTGTAATAGTTAACTTAACTAATTCACTATCTGACCATATGTCATTTTTGCTTGCTTTCCATAAAAATTCAGTATAGCCATTAAAATTATGATCAGGTCGATATACAAGCTCACCACCTAAAAGATCGTAAATATAGAATGAATCGCCTTCTTCTACAGTTGTTCCACTAAAGGCGTGAGATTCAGAACTTTTTTCAGAGTCAAATAGTAATTGCCCATTCTCAGGTAAGCTGACAGCCATAATATAGCTTGTGCCATCTAAATCAAAACTACTCAGGTCAGATGCTTCAAATTGAAGATCCTGATCTTCTGGGCTGGTTTTGCTTATTGTACTTATTTCAGGCGGGTCTGATTCAAAAGCAATATTAACATATGCATTTGTAATAGACCATGCATTACCATCACTTGCCATCCATTTGAAACTTGTGTTTCCATACCAGTTTTCATCAGGAACGTATTTAAGGCTGTCAATATTTGTTATTTCAATTTCATCATTAACTGAAACTGGGCTTTCATCAATTTTTAAATCTCCGAATTCAGGTAAACTTGTAATTTTAATTTTAAAAAGCATATCTTCATCAACATCAGTATAAGACTCTATGAAATCAGATGCTTTAAAATAAAGAATTGAATCCTCATGTCCATTTTTAGTAATGGAATTAATTTCTGGAATGTCATTTACCGGGGTAATATTTAAAACTGCGCTGTCTGAATTCAGGCTAAAGCTATTTTCATTTGAAATTATTGTAATATTAACCGATTCTCCTGAACTTGCTGTAGATTTATCCCATAATTTGAATGTAAAGGAAGAATCTCCATTTTTATTCAAGTCTGGCAAAAATCTTATCTTTACTGTGTTTGAAGCTGTTAATGTGCCATCAAGCAAACGAGCGTCATTAATCAGATCAACCACAGTTCCTGATATTGAAGTGAAATCAGACCATACACCGCCATTATCAAGTGAATATTGCCATTTACCAAGAATATTATCAACTGAGGTTATAACTATTGCAGTAAATGGGGAACCATCAGGATCTGAAATTGAGCCATTAATAAGTATTTCATTTATCGTATTGCCAGTATTTGTATATTCATCTTCAAAAATAGAGCTTAATGAATAATTCATATCACTGAGAATTGGATTGTCATTTACAGGGATAATATTTAATGTTTTTGATAATTGATTACTATCTGACAGGCCATCATTAACATGGCATGTTAATGTTTTTTCTAATAATGATGGATTTTCACTATTATTTTTATATTGAACTGATTTTAAGGCTGTTTCATATTCTGTCAGGCTTGCTGTTCCTGTAAGCGTGTATATACCTCCTGCAATATCCCAATATCCACTAATTTTGGATGTATTGGAAAAAGATATAATATCTTCATCTGGATTATAATTTTCTGATATTGCGATAACTGCTTTTTCAATATTATCATTATCTGGGTCAGATATGGAAATAATATTTGTTATTAAAGTGTATGAAGTATTTTCTGTATAAGTAATAATTTTTGACCATCCAGAAATGATTGGGGGATCATTTGCTGGATTGATAATAATTTCAAAGCTTGTTTCAGATGTTTTTTCATCTGATGGGTCGCAAACATAGAAGATAAAATTGTCAGTTTCTGTTTCAGTGCCATTATGAGAATATATTATTGAATCATTATTTATATCTAGTTGAGTAAAGGTATAATTTAATAACAGTTCCTGATTATTTTTTAATAAAATACCATTTAAAGGAACTTGTTTTAAAACATACTCAAGTTCATCATCATTGTCGTCTTTGTCAGTTGATTTCAAAATTGTATTTGTAATAGTAATTGATAATCCCTCAGTTGTAATAAGTGCATTATTTACTATAATTTCAGGCGCGTCATTTAATGGCAATATCTGAAATGATATGTTTAAAACATCTGATAATCCATGCGGGTCTGTTGCAGTAAAAGATATATTTTCAGTGCCATACCAGTTTTCATCTAATGCAGAGGCATAGACTTTTCTATCATTAGTAATATTAATTGTAATTGACTCAGGTTCAGTAAAAGTCCATATTATTTCCTCATCTGTGTTATCAATATCTGTTACAAGCTCATCTAAATAAATAACAGTAAAGCTTTCTCCCTCTGAAATACTTTGATTTATCTGACCTGATACAACAGGTGAATCATTAACAGGTAATACATTAAATATGACTTCGCATGAATCTGTAAGACCTTCAGTATCTTTTGCTGTAATAATAATTGATTCAGTTCCATAATAGTCGCTATTTAACACATTTATGCTTACAATTCCATTTGATATTGAAAGAGTTAAATTCTTTGCATTGCTAAAGGAGTATTCTATTTCTGAGCTGTTATTATCTGGATCATTAATAAAGTTATTAAGATTGATATCAGTAAATGTTCCACCCTCAGAAATGCTGTAAACAGGAAAACCTGACAGCTCTGGAGGATCATTAATATTTAAAACAGATATTGTAAAGCTTTGATATGCATAAGCAGTTCCATCATAGACCATAATTTCTATCTGATTAGATGTATATGCTGCATAATCACCGGGAATACCTTTTAGTTTAGGGTTGATTTTTTCAATCTTTCTTACAGTATGATTATTATAGTCAGCAATATATAAATTTCCATAAACATCGAGATCAATACCCTTTGGAGTATTTAAACCTGCATTAATTGCTGTAATATTGTCAGCATTTCCCTGAGTAGTTCCGGCAATTTTAATAATATTATTTGTTTTAGAGTCAATCATCCTAATCTGGTTATTATTAGTATCTGCAATATAGATATTTTTATAAATATCCATGCAAATATCGTTTGGAAAATATAGTTGTGCATTAACAGCAGCTTCATTATCACCGCTTAGACCAGGTGTACCAGTTCCTGCAATTGTGGTTATTATATTAGTTTCTGGGTCAATTTTACGAATTCTATGATGGCCTGTGTCAGCAATATATAAATTACCATCACTATCAAAAATAATTCCTTGTGGATATTTTAATTGAGCCAATGCTGCAATATTTCCATCACCAATGTCAGTGCCGCCATAGGTGCCATTGCCGGCAATTGTTTGAATTAATCCTGTTTCAATATCAATTTTTCTAATACAATGATGATTTGTATCACAAATATAAATATTGTTTTCAAATATCACTATATCAGAAGGATTATTTAAACCTGCATTTAAAGGGCTGGTGTTATCGCCGGTATATTCGCTAATATTGCTTCCAGCAATTGTTTCAATAATATTATTATCAGCTAATATTTTTCTTATTCGATTATTTAAAGAATCTGCAAAATAAATATTTCCATAGGAGTCAACATCAATTTTAAATGGCCTGTTAAGTTTTGCAGTAATTGCATCAAGTCCATCACCATAAAAACCCTCAATTGTGCCTGCAATTGTTTCAATAATTTTGTTTTTAAAATCAATTTTTTTAATTTTGTTATTATTTTGATCTGAAATAAAAATATTGCCATAGTTGTCCAGCCTGACATCTGCTGGATAATTTAATTTTGAGTTTATGGCGGGGTCATTTTCTCCTGTATCTCCTGATTCATTAAAATCGCCTGCGATTTTATGAATATTTCCATAGCTGCCTTTATCAAATGACAGCCATGATGGCAGCTTAGTAATGCTATATGAAAGGACTCCGCCATCAATATCATTTACAATAATAGTATATTCATAGACCTCATCTTCAGTTGCAGTAATTTGGGGATTTGATATAAATTCTGGAGGATCGTTAATTGGAGTTATTTTATAAAAGATACTTATAGTTTGTGATAAGCCATGAGGATCAGCTGCTGTTAATACAAGCATTTCAGAGCCATTATAATTATTATCTTCAGGAAATACATACAAATATCTATCAGTAATTGAAGCACTAAAGGCTTGTGTTGTGATTACTTCCAATATAATATCATTTAGATTATTATCTATATCAGAAATAAAATCATTCAGGTTTACAGGTGTAAAGCTTTGACCTTCAGCAATGATTTGATCAGGGATTGATTGTATTACAGGTGCATCATTTACAGCAGCAACATTTATTAATACCTCACAAATTGATGATAATCCTTCAGGATCTTGCGCTGTTAAAAATATTGAATCTGTGCCATTCCAGTCTTTATCTAAAATGCTGATATAAGCAATGTTTTGAATTATATTAACAGAAACAGGCGAAGATGAACTTGCTGAATAAATTATTTCAGATTTTAAATTATCAGCATCATTAGTATAGTTATCCAGAGAAATAGGGGTGATACTTTCACCTTCAGAAATTGTAATAGATGGAATTTGAGAAATTATTGGGCTGTCGTTTACTGGATTTATAATAAATTTAATATCAATACTATCAGATAAGCCGCCGGTATCAGTTGCTGTAATTGAAATATATTCAATTCCATTGTAATTTTCATCCTTTGCCTGAATATATAATTCATTGTTTATAATAGAAACTGAAAGTGAATTTGAATCACTATTTGACCAGCTTATAGTATCATTTTCAATATCAGTAACATAATTATTAAGGTTAATTATAGTAAATGACTCTCCTTCAGATATTTCTTGCTGTGTGATTACTGACAATACAGGAGGATCATTAATATTTAATACTGATATTGTTACATCTTGTATGGATGTTAATCCCTCTGGGTCAGTTGCAATGAAGCTTATTATACCTGAGCCAAAATAGTCTTTATGAGGTGGATAAATACGCGCAATTCTTTCATTGATTACAACAGTAAATGGATGATTGCCTGAGCTTGAGCAGATTATTTCAGTATTCGTGTTATCAATATCAGTGATATATAGATTTAAATTTATTTCAGAAAATTCAATACCCTCTGAAAAACTAACTGGCTGTATATTAGATATAACTGGTGGATCATTAACAGGTGTAACTGTTAGTGCAAATGAAGTATTATTGGTTAATCCAGATGGGTCTTTTGCTGTAAAAATAATTTGTTCAGAGCCGTTCCAGTTTTCATTAAATGGGTAAATAGCAGCTATTTTGTTTTCTATTGTAATTGTAAGAAATTCACTGTTGCTGACTGACCATGTTATTTGATCATCTGTATTATCAACGTCATTTACATAATCATTAAGGTTGATCAATGTAAAAGATGTGCCTTCAGATATAGATATATCATTAATCTGCGAAATATTTGGCGGGTCATTTACTGGTGTAACATTAAATACTACAGATATTTGATCAGTTAAACCCAATGGATCAGAAACTGTAAAGAGGATGTTTACCTGACCATTCCAATTTTCATCAACAATATTTATTTCAGCATTATTATTGACAAATGTGATGCTTAATGGATAAGGCTGAGTTGCTGTCCATTGCATTTGACCTACTGTATTATCCTTATCACTTACAAAATTATTAAGATCAACAGGTGTAAAAGAATTTCCTTCTGCTATTGTTTGATTTGGAATATTTGATATTACAGGTGAATCATTAATTGCAACTATTGAAAGAGATAATTCAACTGGAAGGCTTAAATCTCCATCTCCATCATCCATTTGAATTTCAATTAAACGAGTTCTAGTGTCAGGGTTATCTGATATATTATTGTAAATAATATTTTGTAATATAGCACCAGTCTCGATATTTTTTGCATTGTTATTTAAGTTTATTTCAAGTTTTGAGTAAATTCCATTGTCTTGATTGAAACTTGCAATATTTTTAATATATCCCTGATCATTATAAAAAATATTTGAATCCTGAATTGAAATTTCTCCGATTGAAGTTCCCTGATTTCTTATAGATAAAATATCATTTACTGTATTATTATTTTTTATTATGACAGTTATTTTTCCATTTTCAAAGTTTGATAAATCAGGATCTGAAACAGCCATATTTTGATCTATCAGAATATAATTTTGATTTTCAGTGTATGAAATTGTTGATTGAGACAGCAAAATAACAGGGGCATCATTTATTTGATTAATAGTTATTGTAAGCATAGCATCGGAATTTGCATATTGATAACCATCAAAGCCATTCCAGCAGAAAGAAACAATTCCAAAATAATTTGAATCAGGAGTATATGTAAGGTTAGAAATATTGTCCGAACTTATTTCTGTATATGAGCTAATTCCATTATTTGAAAGCTTTAAACTTCCTTTTTCAGGCAGGCATGTTATTTTTATTGCATTTAAAACATTTCCATCAATGTCATTAAAGGCAGATGAAAAGTTTTGAACATCAAATTGTATTAGATTATCTTCATTTGCTGTGAGGTTAATATCACTTAAAACAGGCGCGTCATTAACAGGTGTAATAGTAATTTTTACAAGCTCATTTTCTGACCATTCACTATTTTTGCTGGCTCTCCATAAAAATTCAGTATAACCATTAAAGTTTAATTCTGGTCTGTAAACGAGCTCACCTTCGAGTAAATCATCTTTTAAAAATTGTTCACCCTCAAGAACAGCCCTTCCATTAAAAGGGTGATCCATGGTTGTTTTTTCTGAATCAAATAATAAAGTACCCTTTGAGGGGAGTGTTACAGCCTGAATATAACTGCTGGAATCAAGCTCAAAATTTGAAAGGTCTGCTGCTTCAAATTGAATATCAATATCTTCTGGACCGCTTTTAAATATTGTGCTTATATTAACAGGATCAGCAATAATTGTGATAGTGGCATAAGCTTGAGTAACAGACCATGCATTTCCATCAGATGCCTGCCATTTAAAATATGTTTCGCCATACCAGTTTTCATCAGGGAAAAATGAAAGATTATGAATATTCATTGATAAAATTTCATCATTGATTGATACTGGCTGATCATCAAGCTTTAAAACTCCCTGATCTGTTAATTCATTGATTTTTATTTTTGCTAAAACATCGAAGTCAACATCGGTATAGCCATTATTAAAGTCAGCAGCTGTAAAAAAGCATGTTATATCCTCATTTCCTGTTTTTGATATATTAGTATTTAAAGGCGGGTCATTAACAGGGTTTATATTTAAGTTTGCATAATCAAAATTATTGCTAAATGCATTTGTTCCACCGATTTTTTCAGTAAGATCAACTATATCTCCAACAGAGCCATATGTTTTATCCCATGCCCTGAATGAAAAATTTGTCAGGCCATTTTTGTTATATAGAGGTACAAATCTTATTCTATTTGTTGA
>Ga0272440_1001365_pt1 | contig 19950 bp, 11 predicted proteins | sample SSMMMBAug17_FD_192440 | JGI IMG/M metagenome (GOLD analysis project Ga0272440, IMG submission 192440) | Marine sediment archaeal communities from Little Sippewissett salt marsh, Falmouth, MA, United States - SSM-MMB-Aug17 | ecosystem: Environmental > Aquatic > Marine > Wetlands > Sediment ...
AACTATGATTGGCGATCAATCTACCAGGTAACTGGCATTGATAGTGATCGGCTTGAGGAAATGAAAGCCGAACTTTTAAGGATTCAGACATTATCATTAGTTGCGGCTGATGCAATGAAACAACCAAAATATTCTCAGCAACATGCTAAGTACTAAGGAATTCTCGGAAAATAAGTTCCCCATTTAATATATTGAATTCCCATTCTTGAACCAGGATTACGCTGAAGAAAATGAATAAGATGAATTAAAAGTGTCTCATTTCATCTTATTCATCTTCTTCAGTGTAATCCTGGTTCAAAAAAAAAAGCATTTACTCTTTCTGAAATGAGGAACTTATTATCAGAGATTTCCTAAGCATTCCTAAGCCTCATCAGCAATAATTCAAAGGGAGAAACCTGTTCAACTTCCAATTTTATCAACCCTTGGGATTTTGCCTGTAATTGCAGGGCAGAATTTAAAGGCGCGAATGTTTTTAAGAAAACACGTATCTTTTTATCTTTTTTAAGGATTGTTTTGTCTATGACGACAGCGATGATGCCATCTGATAAACGCCCCATATTGGATGCTGGAAAAAAAATTCCTTTTTGTCCTTGAAATATCTTTTCTCTCATTTGCATAGTAAATGTGGCCATAATAATATGCTGCTTATGATATTTTGCTCTTCCGGGGCCAGAAAATTCTGGAATAATTTTTTCTGGATTTTCAGTTACCTGTGCATGAATGCTGCTTTCAAACAGAGGAATTTGTTCAAAAAAGAACCAGAGATTCCAGACAGCCAGTATTACAGACGCAATGGAAAGAATAATCATCACTGTTTTGGGATGATCTTTTTCTATTGATCGAATGGTTTGTATAAAAGGACGCGGCATAAATTTTTTCCTTAGGAAATCTCTGATAATAAGTTCCTCATTTCAGAAAGAGTAAATGCTATTCTTTTTTGAACCAGGATTACACTGAAGAAGATAAATAAGATGAAATGAGACACTTTTAATTCTTCTTATTCATCTTCTTCAGCGTAATCCTGGTTCAAAAAAAAGGAATGCAAGTTATTAAATGAGGAACTTATTATCAGAGATTTCCTTAATAATGTGAAATCATCATAATGCTGGCATCATTTTCAAGAACATACTGAAGAACTTTTTCAAAAGTTTTTGAATCCAGGGGCATAAAACTTTCATCAAAAATAATCAGTTGAGCAGATTGAAGTAAAGCCCTTGCAATAAAAATTCGACTTTGTTCTCCATGTGACAATTGCCATCCTGTTTCACCCAGCATTTGTCCGAAACCTTCAGGCATTTTCTGAATCAAGTTATCCAGTTCAAGTTTTGAACATATGTGTTTTGCTGCTGCCAAATCTTCCTTTTTAGGCGGCCAGTTTTTCCCCATTAACAGGTTAAAGGCCAGGCTTCCAGTAAATATATAGTTTTCATGAAATTGCGGAGAAAGCACAATCGTTTTTCGCCATTTTAAGGAACCTGTTTGATTGACATTACAACCATTTACAAGAATAATACCAGATTCACATGTTCTTGCACCAGCAATAATTGCAGACAATGTTGATTTCCCCCCGCCAGATGGACCTTCAATTAAAATCCTATCTCCCCTGGATATGGCTAATTCAGGAATGACCAGTTCAAAATCAGAATTTTTGATATATTGATAAGCAATATCACGCATGAGAATGAATGGATACTTACTTTTCCTGGTGTCAGAGATATGATGTGTTGGAATATCTTCTGTATAACGTTTGGCTGCGCTAAAAAGGGGGGACACCTGCTGCCATGAACAGAGTAGAACAGCAAAAGATGAAAATCCACTAATTAACAGGCAAAATGATTGATATCCTAATAAAATGCCCCCAATGCTGATCAGCAACAGTTCCATTGATTCGGGTTTGAAAAAGGATACACATCCGATTCCCATAATCATCCAGCCTCTTGTAAGCACAGGATTTAATATTAATGAAGTTCTGTCCATTTGATTTGATAATCGAAGATATTCATTGAGTTCACAATCTTCTTCATCATGCCAGTGACTCATAGACTCCTGAACAATTCGTGTACGATAGCCCGCCATACGTTCAATGATATTATGGGTCATATTTCTAAAATGCTGTATCCATTTTTGTGTTTCAAAATAATTCATCATGCAACAAACGCAGCAACCGATAAGCCATGAAAGAAGAACAAGGCATGCCTGCCATCCACAGGCAATCATCAATAACCATAAGGCAATACCAAAATTGATGACAAATATAATCACATCAAATCCACCATCAAGGGCCATAGATTCAAAGGCTTCGGACTCCATAACTCTTCCCATAAATTGCCCGGGGCCTTGATCTCGGATTTCATCCTGTTTTAAATGCATTGCGCCGAACAGGAGGCGCTGTTTAAAAAACAGACCTGTATTCATTGACATCTGACATTGAAACCATTGAGAAAACAGTTTAAAAGGAATTATAGACAACACTAGAAGTGCCCATATTGTAAACATTGCCAGATTATATGAAAAGCCCAGGATGATTTTTCCGATAACCAACCAGGACAGGATCATTAACAGGTGACTCATTGATTCACAAAAAAGCATTGAAAAAAAATATTTGGGTATCCGCAAATGTCGCAGCCATTTTAAAAAATTATCACCAGGAGATAGACTGATCAGCCAGCATCCTTCAATAATTTCTGATCGTAATTGTTGATATAACATTGCTTTTTCTGCAGCGGATTGATGCGCGTCAGAGAGTCCAGAATTACCAAGGATTTTTTTGATGGATTGACTGGCTGACAATTCAAGATGTCTGCAAAGATTTTTCGATATTATTTTAACATCCATCTTGATCACTGTTAAATCAGGCGAAATAATTGAAATGAGTTTCCTGCCTCCCTTTAAAATAACAAGAAAACCAGGCTGATTATCCGGGTTATAAATTTTTATAATTGCAGGGCCTGCATTTAAAATCATATTGTCAAGTTGTGCATAGGTGGATTCAACAGAAACAGATTCAAGGCCAGCCTGAAAAGTAATGTCTTCAAACCATCCATCCAAAGATCTGTTATCTGTTTTTTGGGGAGGATTAATTGTTGAAACAGAATTTAAAGCAAGTCCAGTTTTTTGAATGAGGGCGTGAAAGGCTTCATGTAATCTATTGCCGGGCCATGAATGTGATGATAGTTGATCTGTCATTGATACTCAGTAACCTAATAATATGTATTACACTGAAGGAAGGGCGAATAATAGATTCGCCCCTGAATGAGTTGCTGTAAAGTCTACTTTAGTTATCTTTCTTAAAAAAGCCCTTTTTAAATGCGGCAATTTTATCCGCCTGAGATTGACCGCAACGAATATTACTTCTGGCTTTGAGAAATTTTTTCTCTTGTTGTTTGTTTGTTTGCTCTTTTTTCATAGTTTAATTCCTCCTTTAATCAATTATTTATTGATTGGTTAGAAAATGTTAAAAAAATGAGGTTTTTTGTCGTTAACTTTCCATTTGAACTTGTTATAGGCATTCTCTGAAAATAAGTTCCCCCATTTCAAAAAAAAAGGAATGCAATATATAAAAAAGAAGAGCTTATTGTTTGAACACCTTAGATTTATATCGTCATAAATTCTAAAAATTTTAGGTTGAATTGTATGACATGAAATAAGATTGTTTCTCAGTCATTGCAGACAAACAATTGAATCTGATTTCGTCCATTCTCTTTTGACTTGTAAAGCGCAGCATCGGCATTTTGAATGACCTGTGTCATGTTACTTCCATGATCTGGAAAAACAGCCGCGCCCAATGATGCGGTAACATCCAGTAATTTATCTTCATATGGGACTTTAATATCATTCATAATTCCTTTTCGGACAGATTCTGCTGTTTCATATAATTCATCAGGACTCAAATTGGGACACATCAAAAGAAATTCTTCACCCCCATAGCGACATGGTTGAAGTGTACTGCTTGTTTTTTCTTCTAAATACGCGCCCAGGTGTTTTAATACAGCATCACCTGTATCATGCCCATATGTATCGTTGAATGATTTAAAATGATCAATGTCAACCATTACAATTCCCAAATATTGATTATTCTGTCTTGATTTTTCATACGCTTCTTTTAGAATAATTTGCATATGTCTGCGATTGTATAATCCAGTGAGAGGATCATGTCTGGATTCATATTTCAATGCGTCACGCAGTCTTAAATTCGCCAATGCCAGGGCGTAATGTGCAATCATTCGACAAATCAGCATTCTTCGTGATTCCAATCGTCGGGTAAAGGTATCATCAAATATCTGGGGACGAACCGAGCCAAACTGAAAATGTAACACACCCATTTCATGGGACTGATCTTTCAATGGGATACACAGGAAAACTTGATTATTGTCTGGACCACAGGATTGACATCTTGGCGTTGAAACAACATCTTCAACAAATAATTGTGCTTTTGATTGAATACAGGGACAGTCATTTTTATCCAATATTTTTGTGCCAGGCAATGCAGCCCCCCATGATATCGCTGTTTTCATTTCGTTTTTATTTCCAATCCATAAAATGCCGAGGTCTCCTGGAAACAATTTCTGTGCAAATGATTGTAAAACGAGGTAGCTTTCAGTTTCTGTGCCACATCCATGAAGCGCGTCACTGAATTGATTCAACAACATCATTTCACGAGATCGGGCTTCAAGATCCTGAACCGCCGAGGAAAGCTGATGAACTGTCAGATTGAGATCCGTTGCACGATCCTGAACTGTTTTTTCCTGCAAATGAAAAAATTGCGCATTCTTTATTGCAATTGCTGCCTGGGAAGCCACTATTTGTAAACGTTTCACACGATCTGTTGTAAATAATCCTGTCAATCGTTTATTTTCCAGATATAACAGGCCAACCATATTATCTTTGAATGAAACGGGCACGCATAATAAGGATCGGGGTGCATTTTCCCGAATATAACTGTCATATTGATATTCACCTTGCTTGCCAGCATCCCATAAACAAACAGGCGCATTGGATTGAATTACTTTATGGGCAATGGGAAGGCAAACATGATGGCTTGTTTCTATCGATTCCGAAATCATTAACGCCTTTTCCTGAGATTCCATATTCAAGTGCGCTTCAATAAACCAGGATTGTTTCTTTTTCAATATCAGGCAGCCCTTGTGCGCCCCTGAGTATCTCAGCGTTGTTTGAATGATATTGTCCAATAATGTTTCAAGTTTTAATTCAACACAAAAGCCCTGTGTCGTCTGCCAGATATCATCATTATCCACTTGTGAAAGCATTGTTGCCTGGGAAGATTGCATCGTTTTCATTGTTGAAGGCCACACAGAAGCCTGTTGTGAATGATCAGGTTTCAAAATTTTTTCTTGTCTGGCATATTCAGCTACTTTTCGATCTGCGCCCCATTTGACATAAGCCTGATAGGCATCCATGATATATGATCTGGTCAGCTTATCTTTTTCTAATTCTGCATAATATGCTCCTGCAAGTTCGTTTCCAAGGGCTTCTTCATGATAAAATTGATTGGTCTTTGCATATGAAATGGCCTGATCATAATATTCTGCAATATCCCCATTTACACCCAGATGTCTGGCTTCCTCAGCCAAAGCAAGATAATATCGATGACGAACATTTTCGGGGCATCGGTCAGACCATTTCTTTAATTGTTGAACATGATAGTGTATTCGCTTTTTCCATGATTTTTGTTCTTCTTTTCCAGCATTACGATATGAAGCTGTATACGCCAATACCACATAGAAGTGAGTCACCTGTGCCATAGGTGTTTCCATGGCAAAACTTATTTCGTTTTCGCACTTTTGGGCCATTAATAAGGCTTTTTCATGATTCCGAAATAAGACGCAAAGTATCAATTTAATGATATATAATACATACAAGCGTGACATATCTTTTGTTGATGTATATAATGCGATGACTTTTTGTTCATCAAATGACTGACCGGTTAAAATATGCGGCGGGGTAATTCCTGACATGAGATTATAGACTGTTTGACGATACATGGCTTGTATATTACTTTTTTCAAAATCTCCGGTGGTATGTTGACTGATCTGATGCAGGTCCGATAAAATCTGTTTAAGGCGTCTGCCACATGTCAGGGATAGAAAAAAATAATATGCTGTCGCCTGTTCTGCACGGACAGGATACCCTCGCATGAGATTTCTATTTATCTCTTCTTTTAGCTGTGTCAAATGGTCATGAAAAGATGTGTTTCGATGCCCAATATACCAGATATAATTCAGACGTGTTTCGGTTTGAAGGTCTGTATCGGCCACTTGATTTAGAATACTATTGCCCATGTATGCCCAATGCATGGCATTCGCTTCAAATCCACAACGTTCTATCAAAAATCGGGCAAACATAATCCACAGATATGCTGCTTCCGGGATGATACTTTTTTTTAACATGCAATGGATCGCCTTTGCAATTACCGCTTGCGATATTTTTGGATCTGTCAGATAAGTGCTTCTGATAAAAAGGATCATCAGGCGAATAATCAGTCGATGTTTTGGATCGTTATCAAACATTTGTATTTCAGAATTACATTTTTTTAATTGCCGAGATTTCAATCCGGTTGATATCACTATCCATTGTCGATATAAAGCAGATGACTTTATTTTAAATCTGACAACTGACAAGCCTTCTTGTACTGCTTTTAGTACCTTTTCAGGTTGACGCTGTCTATAATAAAAACTTGCCATGCAGTCATAATATTTTAACTTTTCAATATCTGAAACAATATTTTCAGCGAGTTTTTCTGCGATCAATGGAATATCTTTATCAAGTGATGCATAATTTGCAGCAATCATGGCATTAAGATATAAATCGTAAAGAAGTTGATGATGATTGTTCCAGTCTGAATCTGAAAATATGGCTATCCCGCTGTTACAAAAATGCCAGGCAGTTAGAAACAAACCAGACATCAATGCACGTTCTCCCGCAGAAAGAAAGGTTCTTGCCTGGTCATTTTTTGAATCATTATCCTTTTTTGATCGATCAAGATGACCTGTAAGTATATACAAAGTATCAGTAATTACTTGCTTGTGGATTGACTGCGACAATTGATGACAGATTTTTTGATGGATGTCTTTCTGGTTATCCTCGGATAAAGATAAGTACAAATATTGCTGCATTGCATGATCGGAAAACATCCACAGATCATTACCTGTCTTTGAATGACAGGAAAGATCAGGCGCAATGATGCCAAGCTGGAATGCTTTTTGGACGATACGTTCCATTTCCAATGATGCCAGGCCAGTGATCTGACACGCAAGTGTCATGGACCATGATTGCCCGATACATGATATTTGTTGAAAAATCTTTCTTTCTGATTCATTCAAAGAATCAAAGCTCGAATGCCAGAATGTTGGAATTGAATCTACAGGCGCGAAATTAATTGAAAGATCATTATCATTTTTTATGAGTTTTTTTTGCAAGAATAGAAAATCGAACGCCATACGCATTGCACCGGGATTTCCATCAGTATGTTTAAAGATAATGTCAGATAAATTTTCCGCTTGATCCGTTGAACACTGAAAATTATCTAAAATAAACTGATTGATTGTGGATTGGGATAAATTGTTGGTCTCAACAGAATATACATTCATTCCTTTTGTTCGACAGTTGGTGATCATGGTCTCGATTGAAGTGGATTCCTGATTCGATGTGACAACAACAAAAAATGATTGATGCGGGTCAGACAATACAGATTCCAATAATATTAACGATTCGTTATCAGCCCATTGCAAATTTTTTAAACACAAAATCATGGGATGAAATTTTTGGCCCAACATTTGAAACAATGACTTTACAAATGGTTTTGCAGAAATAATTTGCGATTGGGATTGCGTGGAAGCATACAAATGTTTTGCAAACGGCGTCAGTTCTGGAATAAGTTCAAGTAAAAATTCCGGACAGAGTAGCCCCTTGTAAACCAATTGTTTTATTTGACTTTCAAGCTCATTGGGAAATCGTGTCTGCATCATTTGTAATAATTGCGACAGGATTCTGGCCAGACTACCCAGGGGCAAATCGGGTGTACAGGAAAAGGAATCACAAATCCAATAGCCATTATTATTAAATACATGCGGAATGAGTGTGTTGCAAAGTGCAGATTTACCTGTACCTGTATCACCAGAAATAACAAGAAGGGTCGAAATGCCATCATCAAAAGTCTGCTGTGAAAAACTGTTATAAATCACATGAATTCTGTCAATCTCTTCTTTTCGCTCATATAAATTGTTGTTCAAACGAATTACCGGCGGCAATTTTTCTGAAGCATCATCATCTCTGGAAATAAAGGATCTGTCGGTAAGACATTGGTAGAGGTCTTCTTTGAGATGATTTGCCGTGTCATAGCGTTGTGAGGGATTTTTTGCCAGAAGTTTCATTATAATTTGCGACACTGACTCAGGAACATGCTGGGCAACAGGCACATAAGGATCATAGCCTTCATGAGGCGGTACCGGTTGTCGCATGATATGTGATTGTATTTGGCGCAGTGGATTGTTTTCCCGAAACACTGGCGAATTGGTAAACAATTCATAGAATATACAACCCAATGCATACAAATCGGCACGCTCATCAATCACATCATTGGTAAAGCCAGTTAATTCAGGGGGGATAATGTCCGGATTCTTATTCGCAAATGGTTGTTTTAAAATGCGATAGCCATTCATTTTGACAGCTGTTTGCCAGTCGATAACAAACACCTTGCGTGCATCCGAATTAATCAAGAGATGATCCAGTGATAAATTCATATGAACCCATTTGTTGGAATGGATTTGTGTCAGTGCATCTGCTGCCAGATAGAACAAACGCAAAATTTCATCAGCTTGAAATAACCTGCCGCGAATGGCCCGATTGAGTGAAATACAATCCATATCAGGATAGACAGCGATGAGAGCTTCAGGTATTTCAACATAATCAATGGGCTGAATAATACAACATGTATTCATTTTTTCAGAAATCTGGAAGTCTTTCATAAAACAAATGCGCCTGACTGATGTCAGGTTTGAACGTTTTGCACATTTAAGAACAACTGAGGCGTTCGACTGTATATTAATTGCCTTATGGACAATGGTTTGCTCGCTTTCATACAATATATCTTTAACCTGAAAGCCTGTAAGATTAATCATGATATTTTCCTCCATTTCATCACCATAAAAAAGGGCTTCTATTTATATAGACACGAAAATTTGAAAAATCTTACAGGTATTGTGAAAAAAAATTATTTTTTTGTTGGAAGTACTCGAAAAATAACGATCCATTTTTAACAGATCGCACTGTAGACAAAAAAAAATTATCAAAAACTTGAATTGATATTATTATTGACAGATGATCATTTTTCATATTAAATTAAAAATTTCACATAGTCGATTGACTAACGCAATCTTTTTACAAGGGAGAGCAAGCATGTTCCGTCAATTGGGTTTAGGAGCAAAAATGATTTTGGGCAGTAGTGCCCCGCTGTTATTGGTCATTGTGTTAGGGGTGGTTTGCATGATCAATATCAAGACACTACTGGAAACTAGTGCTTGGGTGGATTCAAGCCATCGTATCATGGGCAGTGCCAAAGATATTGACAAAATTCTCAGCGACCTTGAAAGTGGAGAACGTGGATTTTTAATTGCCGGCAAAGATTCTTTTCTTAAATCCTATACCAATGGAAACAAATATCTCCATAAAAAAATTGCAACATCCGTCAAACTTGTTAAAGACAGTCCTGAACAGGTTGAGCGTCTCAGACAAATTGAAAAATTAATTTATAAATGGAATGAATCCGCTGCACAACCCGAAATCGCCAAACGTCGTCAGGTTGCAGTTACCATTCAAAACGATCAGTATGTGAAACAAAAACTGGCATCCGGTATTGGAAAAAAGAAGCTTGAGAATGTTGCCAATTACCTTGAAAGTTTGGATATTGATTTTCTTAATTCAGAAAATATGGGCGGAACAAATCTGATCATGACGATCACGACTGATATTGAAAACTTAAAATCGGGTATGCGGGGTTTTTTGATCACTGGTAAAGATGAATTTCTATTAAAATACAAGAATGCGAAGGATGCCTTTTTTCGACATGAAAAATTTGTGCATCAAATTATTGAAGCCACTTTTGATCGCGAAGAAACAGTTGAGTTTTTTGAAAACATGCAGCAGCTCCTTACAAAATGGATGGATGAATATGCCACGCCCCTCATTGAATCCCGTAAAAAAATTTCAAACAAGGATTCTGAATTCGATAACATTATTTCAAAAATTGATTCAAATGAAAGCTTTATCATATTAGACGAGATTGAATTCTATATTGAAGATTTACTTGATGCCTTTGATACTGATAGAAGCGAATGGGCCAGCCGAACAACTCTGGCTGCCGGTCGATGCGTTGATCAAATGGAAAACAGTTTGCGCGCTTACCTGATTACAGGTAATAAAAAATTTATTGAACTGCTTGAAAAAAAGAAAGAAAAATTTCAAAGTATTGTTTATGAGTTGATGGATTTTGTGGAGAACGCATTTGTCATTGAGAATACTGAGGAGAGTATTAATCAGATACAAAAAATTGTTACGCAATGGATTGAAATGGATGCTGAGCCGGAAATAAAAAAAAGAATGGAAGCAAACAAGGAACGTTCAGTTATGGCTGATGTAACAGCACTCATTGAGGCTGGGACAGGTAACAATATCATGGATAAAGTGCGTAAAACACTATCAGATTTTGTTCGAGATGAAAATTCTCGCATGACAGATCGTCAACAACAGGCATCCCGGTCTGCAAAGCTGGCGCAACAGATGATTGTTGTGGGCACGCTTGCCTGTATCATTGTCTCCATTTTAATTTCATTCTTTTTGACACGTGCGATTACCGGCCCTATCAGAGAAATTTTTCAAGGTTTGAAAACATTCAGCAACAAAGAGTTTGGTGAAGTTCAAAGTCAATTTGGCGAAATTACAACAAACCTTTCAAAAAGCAGTGACGCCTTAAATAATGCCAGCAAGGAAATTTCTGAAGGTGCCAACTTGCAGGCATCCAGTCTTGAAGAAACCTCATCATCAATGGAGCAAATTTCTTCAATGGCAAAACTGAACAACGAAAATGCGAACCAGGCCGATCAATTAATGAAAAAAGTCAATATTCTGATGGATAAAACCAATGATGCCATGAAAGCCTTGACAGACTCAATGAAAGAAATTTCAACAACCAGTGAAGAGACAGTCAAGGTGATTAAAACCATTGACGACATATCTTTTCAGACTAATATCTTATCATTAAATGCCTCCATTGAGGCAGCCACTGCTGGAGAAGCAGGAAGCGGATTTGCGGTTGTTGCGGATGAAGTTCGCGTATTGGCAAAGCGCTCGGCTGATGCTGCCAAAGCCACTGAAAAGTTTATTGATCAAAATGTCTGTAAAATTAAGGAAGGTAACGAACTTGTTGTTCGAACGAGCGATGCATTTGCAGAGGTAAATACGATCTCCATGGAAGTCACGCAACTTGTCAGTAATATTGCCAATGCTTCAGATATGCAGACAAAAGGCATTGAACAGATTAATACATCACTGTCTCAAATGGAAGACGTTACACAACAAAATGCAAGTGCCTGCGATTCTCTTTCATCACAGGCGGCTGATCTTAATAGTCATGTGAATGTGATGCTGTCTATTCTGGAAGGAAAAAATTCCGCTGATGATTATGGATTCGTTAATAAGGGGAGTGAAGAGTAAATTTTTGATTCAAAAAAATGGTCAAACAATTGTTGATGCTTTTTTTACTTTTTCTTGGCCTGTTACTTTTTTACCCGAAAATGAGGAACTTATTTTTCGAGTATTCCTAAAATCTAAATATTTATAAAAAGGAGATCAAATGAAAAGACAAACTAAACTTATATTTTTTTCACTAATTATTATTTTTTCGATAATATTAGTCGGTTGTGGAGGTGATGAGAATGATGTTAACACCAACATGAACACCAAAACGAAAACGAAGAATACCAATAGCTGTTCTTTACCAGATACATCAGAAATACCTGAAGCGAATTTACTTGACATGAATATATTCAAGTCAAATGGACAAATTGAATCCCCTGTCTTTGTGACCTGGGAGTTAGAAAAGAGAACATTTCAGGTATACCTAAACGGAAAACCTATTAAAGAGTCTATAGATCAATGTCCAGGCATTGAAATTAATCTTGAAAGTGATTTATCATATGAGTTTAAACTGTGGAATAATGGCCATGTCACAAAAAGTCTTTGGGTTAATGTCGTTGATAAAATTGGCGCAAATGACTGCTCTTTACCAGATACATCAGAAATACCTGAAGCGAATTTACTTGACATGAATACATTCATGTCAAATGGACAAATTAAATCCCCTGTCTTTGTGACCTGGGAGTTAGAAAAGAGAACATTTCAGGTATACCTAAATGGAAAAGAAAAACCTATTATAGAGTATAAGGATCAATGTCCAGGCATTGAAATTAATCTTGAAAGTGATTTATCATATGAGTTTAAACTGTGGAATAATGGCCATATCACAAAAAGTCTTTGGGTAAATGTCGTTGATAAAATTGGCTCAATAGATGTTGAAGGAAGACAATTCGAAGAGAATAAATGGATTACTGTTCCTGGTGATGGATGTGATCCGAGGCCAAAGGATTACATGGATTTATATGCTAATAATGTAGAGTTAGATAATTCAAATAGTTCATATAGTCAGTTGATTGCGAATGCCGAAAATAAAAATTATACAATACATAATATAACTTTCTTGAAAAAAACGTCTTTAAAAATCAAAGAGGGAATTCATACCGCTTCGTATTTTTTCCAAATCCCCTCTTTCAATACGGGAACAACAGTAGAAGGCGGGCTCTTTATTTGGGTTGGAAACACAAATGAGCGGTTGGATTATGGGACGGCGTTTCAATTGATTGTTGATGAAACGCACAATAATTTTAAAAAATTTTATTACTGGCATAAAGAAAAATGGGTATATTATGAAACGATTGATCAACTTCAAAATGATTATTTCTATCAAGTGACTTTTATTGTTAATATTGAAGATCGTGATGCATCAATAGTATTTAAGGGCAAAGATAAATCATTTACGATTGAGGATATTTTTAGTGAAACAACAAAAGATGAAACATGGACAGAAAACACAGTCGCACGTTTTCAGGCTGAATGCATATCAAAATATGGAACAAAACATATAGTCAATTTTAATAATTATAAATGGTTTCAATCTATTATACCTGATTTAGAAGATGGCTTTGATGAAAAAGATTCTTTACCTGTGGCGACCATAAAGAAGCAGAATACAGGGCCTGCCTTTGAGATACAGGCGGATAAAGAGATTAGAGCAAAACTTAGTGGCAGTGATATTAGAATGTTTTCAAGTTATGATAATGGCTCGGATAATAGTACCGAACTTAATCATGACAATCCTGTTCGCAAAAATACAATACGAGATGAACATATCATTGCTGATAATGATGAAGATGGTGTGATTGATATTTGGGATAAATGCCCGAATACACCCAAAAATTACTATACAGATAAACAAGGTTGCTCATTTGCTGATGATGATCAGTCGGAGATACATGGCTATATTCACCTAAATGATGTTCAGAGTAGTGTTAAAGGCAGTGTCTCACTCATCCAATCTGATGAATTTCATCAACAAGTTCAACTTGATGATAATGGCTTTTTTCAGTTTCCTACAGTAAATAAGGAAAGGCCTTTTAGTATTATTATTAGAAGGAAATAGGACAGGCACATTTTCTCTAGGGCAAAGATTTTTTGGGAATATTATTATGGGAAAAGTAATCACAGTCATGAATATGAAAGGAGGTGTTGGCAAAACAACTGTGACAATGCATGTTGGAGGTATGTTTGCACATATACCAAATTGATATTGAATCTACAAAATAAATAATGATAACAATAGGTTAATCAAATAAATACTTACATTGATTGTCTTTTTTTTTATACCATATGAAAGAAAGACCGAGCAAAGAGCGTAATATCTTATTCAATCATAACGTCGCCAGTGAGCGAGGGAGTTAACTATGTCCATCAGAACCTGCATATCCCCTAAAGGTAAGTTTGTATATGGGGTACATCAACCATCATATGACGTTAATAATTTAAGAACAAAGGATTCGATTCAGACATTGGGTATTTTTTCCGATGGGCGCACATTTACAAATCAGGATAATTTTCCGGCTGATGATTTGCAGATTCAAGATGCAGATATCATTTATGAAATCCCCAATGCCTTTCCATTTAATGGAACCACTTATATAAAAAAGCGATGGGCAGATGAAAAAAAGGGAAATGTATCAAATATTTCTTTACCTTCAAAACCAACCTTTTCATGGTCGCGTACTCTGGCGCAATGGAATGATACGTCTGATATTCCTGAAAAAAAAATCTCTCAACTACTGCAACAGCTACCTGAGGCTGTACAGTTAACAATTGCACTACTATCAGATGATCCAAAAGATCTTATCCCGCTGGCTCAATATGCTTGCGCCTTTACATATGATAATCAAAATAACCCTGCTGGCCTGAAATATAACGAATCGAATGGTCTCCCTGTCATTTACAATTCAATAATTTTTGAAACGCTGGTCAATAACCCAAGCTTGCCGGATTCTTACAAAAATGTCATGGTGCTTCGTCCAGGCGTTCAAGGGAAAAGTCCCATCGTTGGTGAATATTCAAATAATCAAAGCCACGTTTTTGAGTACTTGCGTGCCAACAGCTATATTCCCTGGGGGCATTATGCTGCAAACATGGCAGACAATTCCATCCGGTATGATATTGATGCACTGACTATGGATGATATCACTGGTTTGCGCCATTTATACTATCAGCGTACATTTGTTTCGCTGGCAAATCAATTTCATATCCCGATCAATAAATCACGACAAATAATACAACCTGATGATCTGGAAACACTTCGCAAATCAATTTTAAATCAATTGAAACAATCGCCAGAAAAGCTTAAGTTTAATGGAAATCTGTGGGGATGGAATTTTGGTGCGGGTTACGCGCCCAATCATTATCGGCTTCATGGATCGCATCAACAAATTCATCAACAATATGCCATGATACCCACGCAAATTCCAACAAATGAAAAAGATCTATTTATTGATAGTTATACGTGTGGCGATCTTGTTTCAGATTTTATAAAAGCGTATCAACACAATTATGGGTGTTCATTTTTTGATGCTTATGTTCGGGCAATCAAAAATAATCGGCGAATGGATGATCCAGACGCTGGCCCGCAGGAACTGATTATTTACTCTGACGCGCATATCATGATTTATGTTCCCAAAGCTCAAACATCACAATGGGAAATCCAAATTATGCCCACATCTGCGGTCGGAAACATCCTGATGGCAGATCGCAATATGCGGAAGGCTTTGGATCGCGGCATCTTTATTACTTCAAAAATTTTATCTGCACTGAATGCGCAAATGGTGACTCATATTGAATATGCCAGTCGTTTTCATTCAGGACCAACGGATCAACGCCTCATTATTTCATTTTTACCCAGAATGCCTGAATCGCCTGGTGCATTCAGCGAGGCCCAATTGCGATGGATCAATGGACATTATCCAGAAGATTTTGCTTCAGCCTGTCGTTTGAAGCTGCCTGAAATTATGGAGAGGAGTTTTTCGTGAATAGATTTTATTTATCAATTGTTCGGGGTTTTTCTTGTTACGTTTGTCTCATTTTTGTTTTAAGTACGGCAATGGCACAGGATGAACCACCTGTGCGTGTGCATATTCAATCCTTTGATATTCAGGGAAATACAGTCATATCATCACAAATTCTTGAAAAAGTGCTTAAAAATTATATGGAACGCCATTTTCCTGATGCCATGCTCAATTTTGCGGACATGCAGCTTCTAACAGATCGTATTACGCTGACTTACAAAGAACAGGGATATTTTCTGGCTCGATGTTATATTCCAAAGCAGGACATCAAAGATGGCTTGCTGAAACTCACTGTGTCGGAGGGAATATTGGATAACATTCAGGTTACAGGTAATACTTATTATGCTGATAACTTGCTGAAAGGATTTTTTAAAACCGATCAACCCGACTATGTCATAAATGAACGCCATCTGGAAAAAGGCCTTCTTCTGGTTAATAACCTGCCTGAGAATGAAACAGAATTGATGTTAACAAAAGGTGAGAAAAAAGGATCCGTCGATATTGTCCTGAAAAATAAAGATCAACCGGCACATCAATTTCAGTTATCATACAATAATTATGGGGCAGATATTTTAGGCAAAAATCGTTATAGTTTATCCGGGCAAATTACAGACCCTTTTGGTGGGATGACATTATTTGTCAAAGGGATATCCGGAAATAATCCATCAGATCTATTTGTTGGTTCTGCCAACCTGGATATACCAGTCAACTATCATGGAACTCATATCGCTTTTACATTTATTAAAAGCAATGCTCAACTGGGGAAGGAATATGAAATTTTTAACATTGATGGCCAAACCGAAATGTATGGTGCAGATATCAAGCACCCTGTGGTCTTGAGGCGCGGTTTAAGAATACATACCCACCTGGGTATTTATCATACCTTTAGCGAGACCACTATTCACAACGACAAATCGGCGGCACCATATAAATTAAATTCAGTCAATGCAGGCATTGATTTAGATATGATTGATCATTATTTTGGAAAAACACTTGGACAGTTTAATTACCAGGTAAGCTTTGTAGACAAGGGGCCAGGCATAGAAAACACGAACGAACCGCTTCAAAAATTATCGTTGTCAGGATCACGTATTCAACAAATTAAACGATATAGCCAGCTTGCATTTCGCTTAAATGGCCAGTGGTCACCTGAGGATTTGATACCTTTAGATCAAATGGCCATTGGCGGATACGAGTCTGTACGAGGCCATCAACCCACAGCATATTTAGGGGATATGGGATATAATATTTCACTGGAGTGGATGTTTTCGCCGGCATCAGAGAAAAAGTTTTTTGGGCAATCCCTGTCAAACCTGATTCAGGGTGGAATTTTTGTTGATCATGGCTGGATTCGTCTAAATAATGAACCGGAAATTGGTCCGCAATCGAAATCTTTAACCGGCTATGGACTGGGATTCCGCTTGTTTTATCACAATGACATTTCATGTTTTACAGATCTTGCCTTTCCTGTCAATCCTGATAATGATGAAGATAATGCCAAATTTTACTTTTCTGTTCAGGGAATATTTTAATAATAAAGGCAAGCCATTTATTAATAAAACGTCATGAAAATAAATACCAATATGCCATTTCTTGCCAACAGAAAAGGAACGTCGATTTCACTACCTGTTTTTTTACCTGTCTATCATCCTGTTGAATCTCCTTTTCCAGCAGCGTTGTGGGTAAAGGAATTCGATGTTCAGGGATGTATCGTAAATGCTTTTTTTTTATATAAAAACAGAGATACACGAAAAAAACTGGAAAAAGAACACGCGCTTAATCAATTTGTTGGATCTCCAAATATTGTTATGACAGACTCTGGCGCATTCCAGGGCTTTCAAGGCAGTTTATACTTAAAAAACAAAACCATTGTAAAATTTCAGGAAAATATTGGTGCTGACATCGTATCGCCATTGGATCTTGTCTGTGGCCCCGGCGAATCAAGAAAAATTGCTGCAAAAAAATGGGACAGAACACTTATCCGCATCAAAGAAGCAATGAATCTCTTAGAATGTGCGACATTAGCCGGTGTTCAACAGGGAGGAAAGTTTCACGATTTAAGAAATAAAAGCACTGAAGAACTGATGCAGTTGAATGTACGATATCTTGCGCTGGGCAGCCTGGTTCCCTTTTTCAATCGAAACCATAATCTTGAATTTGTTGGTAAAGTGATACAAGACGCCAGACGCATATGTCCTGAAAATATCCCCATACATGTATATGGTGCAGGAGACCCTGTAGAACTGCCATTTATGGTTGCTCTGGGTGCCGATATATTTGACTCGTCATCATATGCGCACTATGCACGTCAAGGATGGTATATGACACCATATGGTGCCACTCAGGACAAAGGAAAAATTAAATCTGGAGAATACAAATGCACGTGTCAGTATTGCAAAAAATTTGAGGATACTTCTCAGATCCTTGATGATACGATACAATTAACTTGCCATAATTTATGGACAATACTTCAAACAATTAAGGACATCCGCATGGCAATGAATAATAATTCCCTGGATAAACTTCTTGACCATATTCTGTCCCATCATGAATACTGGTTTCCTGACAGCGCATTGAATAAATCATGGAAATCATTGGTGTCTGAATGAGTTTGCTTCCTGAAGAACTGATAGATCAAGAAGTGAAATCCATATGCTGTCGTTACAAAATTGAACCGGAGTTTGCTCAAAAGCATCTCAATGAAATTATTCTGCGCCATCCCAAACTGATAAAAAAAATTCAAGAAAACAGATGTTCTCATATTATTCGTTTAAAAGCGTATAAACAGTTTATCAAAGATGTGAAAAAGACCATATATTATCAATTACGCCAATATCATCAAGATGCGATAGATCAAAGCTGTTTAAAGGATCGCCTGTCTGACATTGATTGTGAAGTGCCCGAAAAACAGAATCAAATCTTAAAGGATATGTTGGCAATCCATATATCATCAAAGGAGCGCCAGCCTTATTATGATCAATTTTACAAACAATTATTCAATTTGATTGATCCGCCAGAAACCATTATTGATATTGGTTGCGGTCTGCACCCGCTATCGTATCCTTTTAATACAAAGATGCCCCTAAAGTCATATCTTGCCATTGATAAGGATGCATCAGTCATTGAGTTATTACAATTATATGCCCCGCATATACTTCCCATCAGGCTGAAAGCTGTATGTATGGATATTAAAGATATTGTCTGGTCTGATTTCCTGGATCAAGGGACAAAATTTGATTTGGCGATGATGCTAAAATTGATTCCTGTATTAAATCGTCAAAACAAATCATTAATAACACAACTCCTTAATATCCCATCAGATAGAATTCTTGTCACAGGAAATATTGAAGCAATGACAAGACATGAAAACATTCGTAGAAAAGAGGAACAATTATTGCGGCGTTATATTGAAATGACTGGTCGCGATGTTTTTGCATCATTTCAAATAGATAATGAATTTGGCATGATGATTTAAGCTTGCCAATCATATTTAGATTATGCTGAGAATAGCCATATCGCTATAAATCAACGACTGATCTGGATGAAATTTTTTCTGACCCGGAAATTTCTTTTCAGCCAATTCAATATGACTAAACCTCTCATTTTTTATTGTCTTATTAACCAGTTTTTACTATCACTCCATGCTATGCCATTTTTTTGCATAAAATGGATGGTGTTTTTATAAAAACCATTGACTGAATACACAAAACTTTGAACCCACGTATGATCCAGGTTTTCCATTAGAATAAGTATTTTACATTTTTCCTCATAATATACTTAATTGTGTGCTAAGGATTAAGGATTGTACTTGTATAAAAGAAATTGAACTATAAGTCAATATATGCTATATTTAACTGAAATTAAAAAAAGTTTTTTATGTATTTTATTAATTTCTGTAACATTTTTTTAATTGCTCAGACTTATTGTCTGAACTGTGATGTGTCTGATGAATATGATGGGCTATGATTGCATGACTGTTATGAAAAAATGGTATAATAATTATCGCTTTGCATCTAATGATCAAAACATATTATTTAATTCATCTTATTCATCTTTTTCATCTTTTTCAGCGTAATCCTGGTTCAAAAAAGGGATCTCAAAAATGCAAATAAAAAAAATACCCTATGGCGACGCTGATTTTGGAAAAATTATTCAAGATAATATGTACTATGTGGATAAAACAAAATATATCCATACCCTGGAACAATTGTCCAATTTTATA
>Ga0272440_1001366_pt1 | contig 19949 bp, 14 predicted proteins | sample SSMMMBAug17_FD_192440 | JGI IMG/M metagenome (GOLD analysis project Ga0272440, IMG submission 192440) | Marine sediment archaeal communities from Little Sippewissett salt marsh, Falmouth, MA, United States - SSM-MMB-Aug17 | ecosystem: Environmental > Aquatic > Marine > Wetlands > Sediment ...
TAGAGCCCAAGAAAAGTTAAGCTTAAATAAACTTTCTATCCTATGTGGTGAACCACCACAAAAAAGAATTCCAGTTAAGCAAAAAAAATTACCTGTACTGTCCAAATTACCTTCAGCAGGTGTGCCATCAGACCTTCTTGAAAATCGTCCAGACATAAAGGCATCGTGGAAAAGGCTAACAGCTGCAAATAAGAATATTTGGGTTGCAAAGGCCAATCAGTTGCCATCATTAAAACTATCAGCTTCAGGGAATTTACAATCTAATAAGTTCAATAGTTTGTTTGATTTCTGGTTTGCTCGTCTGGCAGGTGATCTTGCAATACCAATATTAGATGGTGGTCGTAGAAAGGCAGAAACAAGTAAGGCAAGGATTATAGCTGAACAAAAATTAGTTCAATATAAAAACGCAGTATTTATTGCATTAAAGGAAGTTGAAGATGCATTGATTAATGAACAACAGTATAATGTTCACTTAATTGCTTTAAAACAAGAAAAGCAAAGCGCTCAAAAAGCTCTTGTTGAAGCAAGGAATCGTTATAACAAAGGCTTAAATAATTACTTACCAGTTCTAACTCAAACTTTGACAGTTCAACGTTTAGATCGTGAAATTATTCAAAAGGAAACTCAATGCATACGTTATCGCATTCAATTATATAGAGCTTTAGGCGGTAAACCACCTGTTATTAAAAATCCATTAAGGAGTAATATATTATGACAAACGAGGTTGATTCAATCAATCAAGACAGAATAAATCCACAAGAAAATGAAAAAAAAGGCTTAAAAAAAGTAGTCTCATTTCTTTTATGTTTGATTATTTTAAGCACTGCTATTGCATCAACAATTTATATTAAGAATTCCAAACCTAAACAAAAAAAAAGAAAGGCAATTCAAAAGACAACTTATGTTGATGTTATAAAGGTAAAAAAAGTTGATCAGGCCATACAAATTAATGCATCTGGCACTGTCATCCCTGCAAGAGAGTTAAAAGTTAAAGCGCGTGTTTCTGGTGAGGTGAAAAGTATTTATAAAGAATTGGTTGATGGAGGAGTTATCACAAAAGGTACAGAAATCATTTGTATTGATCCTGATGATTATGAACTGGCTATGATTAAAGCTAAAAGAGAAGTGGTTAATGCCAGATATTCACTCCAGTTAGAACAGGGGCATCAGGCAGTTGCTCTTCAAGAATGGTCATTGATATATAAAGGAAAAGCAAAAAACTCGTCTGCTGATACAGATTTAATTCTTAGAAAACCCCATCTGGAAAAAGTTAAAGCAGACTTCGCAGCAGCAGAGGCTGAATATAAAAAAGCTAAACTGAATTTAGAAAGAACCAGGATTATAGCTCCATTCAATGCTTTTGTTCGAAGTAAAAACATTGAAGTTGGGTCACAGATATCTACTCAAGAAACCCTGGTAGAACTTGTTGGTACTGATGAATACTGGATAAAGGTTTCACTCCCGGTGGATAGATTAAAATGGATACAAGTTCCTTTAAAAAGAGAAGACAGGGGAACAATGGCAAAAGTTGGCTATCGAAACCAGTTTTCAACAAATGGGAATGTAATCAAATGTTTGGGAGATTTAGAAAGTCAGGGACATATGGCACGATTAATTGTTAGTGTTGATGGTCCTTCAGCAATAACCAAAACCAAGGATCCTCCTTTATTAATAGGTGAATATGTTTCTGTTCAATTAATGGGAAAGACCTTGAAAAATATTTGTCGTATTCCAAGAACAGCATTAAGGAATAATAAATGGGTTTGGATTGTTTCATCAGATAATAAATTAGATATTAGAGAAGTAGTTATAGCCTTTAAAGAAAAAAATTATGTATTAATTGAAAAAGGGCTTAATTCTGGGGACCAGGTTATTATATCAGAACTAAATGCCCCTGTTAAAGGAATGAAAATCTTTGTTGATAAAGTTAAAAAATAAATTCAAAAAGAAATCAAATGAATAATAAAGAAAATATATCAAAAGGCGTTATTGCCTGGATGGCTAACAGATCAGTCCCTGCCAATTTGTTAATGGGAATATTTCTTATAGGCGGCTTAATTTTTACCCAAAAAATAAAAAAAGAAGTCTTTCCTGATTTTAATTTGGATCGCGTGAGTATAATGGTTAGTTATCCTGGTGCAAGTCCTGAAGAAGTAGAACAGGGCATTATTTTATCTATAGAAGAATCTATTCAAGGTATAGAAGGCATTAAGGATATAGAGTCAATAGCTTCTGAGGGACAGGCAAGAGTCACTGTAGAAATACTTGATGGTGAGGACAACGCACAGGTTTTAAGGGATATTCAAAATGAAGTTGAACGAATTACATCTTTTCCTGATGATTCAGAGGTTCCTCAAGTTTATTTAGCTGCCAGAAAAAGATCTGTCATGTCTCTTGTTCTTTATGGTCAACAAGATGAAAGAGTTTTAAGAGCGGTTGTTGAAGATATTCGAGATCAATTGCTTCAAGACAAGGATATTACACTTGTAGAACTAATTGGTGCCAGAGAATATGAAATAAGTATAGAAATAAAACAAGAAACTCTTCGTCAGTATAAATTAACTTTAGATCAGGTAGCCAAACGCATAAGAGAAACTGCTATAGATTTACCAGGTGGCTCGTTAAAAACTAATAGTGGTGATATCCTGGTACGAATGAAAGAACGTAGAGATCATGCTCATGAATTTGGTAAAATTCCAATAATAAGCACTCAAAGCGCAATTGTTTTGCTTGAAGATATTGCTGTAATAAAGGAAGGTTTTGAAGAAACTAACTATTTTGGAACCTACAATGGTATGCCAGCAGTTCGAATTGATGTTTATAGAGTTGGAGATCAAACGCCAACATCAGTTGCAAGTGCAATTAAGCGACAAATTAAAACTATTAATAAAGAACTACCACCTGGACTGTATCTGGCAAAACAAAAAGATAGATCTAAAATTTTTAAACAAAGACTTGAATTACTAGTAAAGAATGGTTTGCTTGGTTTGTTGCTCGTATTTATTCTATTATCAATTTTTTTAGAAATTCGTCTATCTTTTTGGGTAAGCCTTGGCATTCCAATTTCTTTTTTAGGCTCATTTCTTATTCTTCCACAACTTGGCTTGAGCATAAATATGGTTTCTATGTTTGCTTTTATTGTAACGTTGGGGATTGTCGTTGATGATGCAATAGTTGTTGGTGAAAGTGTTTATCAATACCGACAGGATGGTTGTTCATGGCATGAATCTGCTGTCAAAGGAACATTGGATATATCCATGCCAGTTACCTTTAGTGTATTGACAAACATGGTTGCATTTTTTCCAATGTTTTTTGTACCAGGTTTTTTAGGAAAAATTTTTGTAAATATTCCAATAGTTGTAATAAGTGTGTTTGCTATTTCATTAATAGAAAGCCTTTTTGTATTACCTGCACATTTAGGACATCAATCTGATAAAGAAAAAAAAGGAATATTCTCAGTTTTGAGTTATCAGCAACAAAGATTCAGCCATTTCTTTATACGTATGGTTAATAAATATTATAGTCCTTTTCTGGATTTTGTCCTAAGTAATCGATATATTATAGTTTGTATAGGAATATCTATTTTAATGCTGACTGTAGGCTATGTTAAAAGTGGGCGTATGGGATTTGAATTATTTCCAAAAGTTGAGTCTGACTATGCCAGAGTTTCAGCAACTTTACCTTTTGGTGTTTCTGTTCAGGAAACTATTGCTGTTCAGGAAAAATTAGTTAAGAGTGCTCAATTTATAGCAAAAAAAAATGGTGGTAAAGCACTTGTGGAGGGAATTTTTTCCCAAATAAAAGAAAACGAAACAATGATTTGGGTATATTTAACATCTCCTGAAGAAAGACCTATTTCTACAGCAGAATTTACTAGTCAGTGGCGTAAAAAAACAGGAAATATTAGTGGAATTGAATTTATTAAATTTGAGTCTGATGCAGGAGGTCCAGGTTCTGGTTCATCCCTTTCAATTGAACTTAGCCATAGAAATATGGAAGTATTAAAATCAGCATGTGCAGATCTGGCAGAAGCTTTAACACAATATCCAAACGTAAAAGATATTGACGATGGCTTTCAGCCAGGAAAAAAACAAATAGATTTTCAAATACGACCAGAGGGAGTCAATGCAGGGCTTCGTCCATATGATATTGCAAGACAGATTCGCTATGCTTATTATGGTTCAGAAGCCCTTCGACAACAACGAGGTAGGAATGAAGTCAAAGTTAAAGTAAGGCTTCCAATTGAAGAAAGATCCTCTGAGTATTATCTGGAAGAAATGATCATAAGAACTCCTCAAGGTTTAGAAATGCCATTAAGAGATGCTGTCTGGTTTAAACGTGGCAATGCTTATACAAAAATTGAACGAAAAAATGGACGTCGCGTTGTTACTGTAAATGCAGATGTTCGGCCCAGAAGTCAAACATCAATTGTATTAAGTTCATTAAAAAAAGATGTTTTACCACAACTTGTAAAAAAATATGCAGGATTAACCTATAGATTTGAGGGAAGACAGGCTGATCAGAGAGAAAGTATGCAAAGTCTTATTATTGGACTATTATTTGCTCTGCTTGTAATATATGCAATGTTGGCTATTCCATTTGACAGTTACAGTCAGCCCTTTATTGTTATTATGGCTGTACCATTTGGTATTGTTGGAGCTATTTTTGGACATTTATTGATGGGATACAGTCTTTGTGTAATTAGTATGTTTGGAGTAGTTGCATTGTCAGGTGTTGTAATTAATGATTCATTAGTATTCATTGATCTTGCAAATCGAAAGCATAAAAGCGGTATGTCAAGGCATGATGCAATCCTCAATGCTGGATTGCAAAGATTCAGGCCAATTTTGTTAACAACATTGACAACCTTTGGTGGCCTTGCGCCTATGATATTTGAAACCTCCAGACAGGCTCGTTTTTTAATTCCCATGGCAATTTCACTTGGTTTTGGAATTGTTTTTGCTACAGGGATAACGCTTATCTTAATTCCTTGTCTGTATTTAATTTTTGATGATTTATTAAAAAAATAAACAGCAATGCCTAAAGGGCCTTCCATGAAATGCGATCAAACCCCAAAGCAACGACAGCAAAAGATTTTAATCGTAATTCTGAATATTTTTGATTTAATGATTTTGCATATTGATTGGCCTGGCTTATGGCCTCATCCATACTATCTTTAATACATGGTAATTGATCCAGATCTTTTTGATCCATATTGCGGGCTTTTTCTCCTGTCAGTTTAACCTCACTTAAGGATACATATTTGAATTCTATCAAAATATCAAAAATTTTAAACCTGCGTTTGTCGGGTCGGATAATCATTGTTAAGTCGGAATATCGACGATCAATTTCAGTTTCAGAATCCATAATGTAAAGATTATCATTATAGAGCAGGGTGAGAAATGCTGTTTTTAGAGTCAGTTCATTGGCCCAGGCATAATCTCGATTGCTGAGAATTTTAAAATAGTGATTCACCACAAAATCGCATAAAGGTTGGACATCTCCTTGTGTATATATCTGTTCGGCGGCCACTTTGCCTTTGTCCCGAATATATGGATCAGGAATCAGCATTTGAACGATTCGGTCAATGTAAAGAGATTTCATGAGTAGATTGGGAATTTCAAGAGCAGTTTTGCCAGTGATTGTTTCCCCGGCTATTGTTAGTGCACCAACATAATATAAATAGGATGCTATGAATTGCCGATCTTTGGAAAAATCCAATAAAAGATCTTCAATACCAAATCGTTCTTTCAATTCAGAAATTTCGATATTGGATTCTTTATGGCTAAGTTCGAAAATCATGCTTTCGCCAATGGGTAATTTAGAAATATAGTTGATTTTTTGGATATCTACAGCCAGGTTTTCATCCATCATTTTTTTGGGGAATTTACAATAATCATTAAAAGCTTGAAGAAAATACAAACTCAAGGTTGGATTGTACAAATATTCATCAGAATCAATACAAAAGCGATAGCCATTGTAGTATGTTTTCATAAGGTAATAGGCTTTTTCTGCCATTTCAGGTGCCATATGGCATTCTGAAACAATCTCTTTCAAGCATTGTTTAATTTCATTTGCTGTAAATCCACAGAGTTGATGAAATCTCAAATCCAGGTATTTATTAAGGGCAATATTATAGCCACTGGTAATATCGCTCATGACAACAGGGGAGACTCCTGTAATAAATGTTTTATCGAAACCATAACTGTTTGTTACTGATTTTATAGCTTTGAACAATGTTTTTAATGGACCATCTTTTTTGACAAAGAGGGTATAAGGATCATTTTCTGTATGATCAGGTTTTTTTTTATTCAACATCAATTCATTGGCAAAGTTATCGTATTCATCAATGAGGAGAAAAATGGATGTCCCAGATTGACGTATTGCAGCAAGCATTGATTCTATGGATGAAATAGCATTGGTTGGGTTGATTTCAATGGGTTGAGAGATCCAGTCTTTATAGTATAAACTAAATTCCTTGATTCGTTCATTAACATGATCCATCATAAACTGCTGAAGCTCCTGTGTGCTGCCATAAGCGCCAATACAGGAAAAATCTAACTTCAAAATAAAATATTGATTATGCAAAGGTGTTGGATTTTTTCCAATATGCAAATGCCCAAAAAGTTCTTCAAATTGACCTTTTTTTGCCACATCATAGTAATTTTCCAGCATGGAAAGGACAAGGCTTTTGCCAAAACGCCGAGGGCGAAGAAACAAAATTGATTCACCCCCATTTTCAATAATTGGAATCAAATGGGTTCGGTCACAATAAAAGTACTTTTTTGAAATGATTTTATTAAAATCACTGATGCCATAAGGAAATTTCATTTATTGCCTCCTGATTGGGTGCAATACAAAAAAGTTGCTTAGATTGTTAATACATAGACCATAGTGGCAAAGCATGCAATTTTTTTGTGTTTTAGATTTTGGGACCATTATTTTCATATCATTTATTTTACAATATTACATAAATTGGATCGTTTCAACCTTAACTTTGAAAAATTGTGTAATTGTAGATTATTTGTATTTTGTTAAGGCTCTATGTTTTTAATTGTCCATTTAGAAAGCGTAATACCTATAATTTGTTCAAGCTGCGTAATTGCATTATAGTAATCAATAATTGCTAAAAGTTCAATAGTTTCTGATTTAACAAGATCATTTTGAAAACTTACAATTTGAAAATTTGATGACCTTCCCATATCAAGCTTTTTTAATTCAATAGCCAGTTTTTTTTCAGATAATAATCTTGCTTTTTTTGATAGTTCAATTTGTTTTTTTCTAATTTTTACTTCTTGTATTATATTTTTTAACTGAATTTGTATATCTTCTTTCATGTCTACAACATTGTTTTTTGCAATTTTTAGATTAATTTTCGCTCTATAATAGTTTTGATCATCTGATAAGTCCCCAAAAGTATGATTGAACAATATTCCAACATCCCATGAAGTACTTCTATTATCATAATTCTTGCCTAATGTATTAGTTAAATGATTAAATTCATTATCAATAGAGTAGCCTGCTATAAGGCTTATATCAAATTTTTTAGCATTGGAAGCAAGCATATAATCTATTTCCGATTTTTTTTGCTGTGCCTGTCTGATTAATAAATCAGGATTATTTAAAAAGGCTATTATTATCAAATTTCTGTAATCTAAACTTATTGTATTTGGAATATCTGTAATAGATAAATTCTCATTAGCGTAAATAGGAGTATTGGTATCAATATCCAATATTTTAATTAGATCAAATTTTTTTTGTTGTAGTTGATTTTCAGACAATATAAGATCAATTTTTTTATTTGCTACATCATTTTCACTTTGGACAAGATCAAGTGATGCCATTCTTCCTTTTTCTACCAATTTTTTATTAAACTTATATTGTTTTATTGAAATATTTAATGATTTATTACATATTTCATATTGTTTTTGTGCATATAACAAATTTCTGTAAATAATAATTGCCTGGGTGATTATATCGATTTGAGTCTTTTTTAGTGTTAATTTACTTATTTTATCATTGATTTCGGCAATTTCCAAAGAGCTTGTATTTACTTTTAAACCAGAGTTTTTTGCTAAAGGCTGATTAATGCGAAAATCTATAAGCTGATTATAATTTTTTTTTCTTGAATCATTTCCTGAATTGTCAGCATAATCCATTGATGTAGAATAGTTTCTTTTTTTTATTCCATCCCATTTCATACTAAGCTGTGCACCTGTTTTTAATTTTAAATCAACTGATGTAGATATTTTATACTGGTCTATTACATTACTGTCTTTTGTAACATTCTTTTTATTGTCAATATCTGATTTACGCTCAATAGATGTAGAAACTGAAATATCTGGTCTGAATTTGTCATTTTCTACCAGAAGATCAAATTGTTCAGACTTTCTTTTTAATTTTGCATTATTTATTTCTCTGTTATTCTTATTTGTTAAAATAACAGCATCTTTTAGAGATAATTTTAAGATATCTTCTTTTGCATTTGTTTTGAAAACAAAAAAATTAATTATTACAATTGAACATATTATCAGGTTTGCTATTTTTTTCATAAGATAGTTCTTTATTGATAAGAAAGTAAAAGATGATACATTCCTCGTTTGTTTTTTAACTCATTATGATTTCCAGATTCAATAATTGTCCCTTTATCAATAACATGGATTTTATCACATTTTTGAATAGTAGACAGGCGATGTGCTATTATCAAAACAGTCCGATCCTTAAATTTTTTTAATATTTGTTCCATAACAAATCTTTCAGATTCATTATCTAAAGCAGATGTACCTTCATCCATAATAAGTATATTTGGGTTCTGTAATAAAGTTCTTGCTATAATAATTCTTTGGCGTTGACCTTCACTTAAATTTGAAGCCTCATCTTTAAGTAGTGTTTCATACCCATCTGGTAAATTTGAGATAAATTCATGTGCAGCGGCTGACTTTGAGGCATCAATAATATCTTCATATTTTGCACCAGGGTTTCCACGTAATATATTTTCTCTTATACTACCATCAAAAAGTACGTCTTTTTGCAGAATAACACCAATTTGCTTTCTTAAAGAATGAAGTTTACAATCTATATAATTAAAGGAATCAATGGTAATGGAACCTGAATTAGGTTTGTAAAAACCATATATTAATTTTATAATAGTAGATTTTCCAGATCCACTTCTTCCTACAAATGCAACCTTTTCACCTGAATTTATTTTAAGATTTATATTTTGGAGGACATTTTCCTGAGCATCTTCTTCATATCTAAAGGTAACATTATTAAAATGAATATCACCTTTTAATAATGGAAGTTCAATAAGTTGATCTTGCTTACTTTCATCTTCTTCTGGTTTACTGTCATATATATCACCCAGCCGTTCTACAGCGTTTAGAGTTTCTTGAAATGTATCCCATGAGTTAACTATGTTTATAAGAGGGGTTCTGACAAAAACTACAAGAGATAAAAACGCAACAAGAGCTCCTATAGTCAAATTACCTTCAAATATCATATAAGAACCAGCAAATATAATTATAGCATTTGTAAGTGTAGTTAAAAAAGAAGACCCGGATTCAACAGCAGAAGATATTACTTCGCTTTTTAATTCTGTATTTAAGTATTGTATATAGAGATTTTCATTTTTCCATCGGATAATATGTTCAATACCAAGATTTTTTATAGTCCTCATATTTGTTAATGATTCAATAAGATGAGCCTGGGTTTCTGAAAGTCTGGAATATGCCGCCTGATAATTTTTCTGTATTATTGGACTTGTCAGTAAAACCTGAAAAACGTCTAATAGAATAACACAGCTTGTTAATGTCATTAAAAAAGGACTTATAACAAAGAAAATAATACTTATTATAATGGCTGTAATAAAATCTAAGATAATCTGAATGCAGCCATTTACTAAAAAACTAACTACAACATCATTTTGGCTAAATCTTGTATTAATATCTCCAACTGTTCTGTTTTCAAAATAGCTCATAGGAAGGGATAATAAGTGTTTATAAAAGTCAGATAGTAATGATAAACTTATCTTTTGGCCAATATATAAAACAAGATTTTGTCTGAAATACATAAGTATAATATGTAAAAAACTAAAAAGTAAAATCGCAGCTATTGATGGAAAAAAAAGCCTGATATCTGATTTCATAATAACATTATTTATAACATGCATGTTTATAAGTGGTAAAAAAATAGCAAAAAAATGCATTGATAAAGACATTAAAATAATTTCCATCAATAAGGTTTTTTGTTTTAGAATATAAGGTATAAAGTATTTAAAATTTCTTTTTGCATGTTGTAATTTGTTAAATTCTTTTGTAGGAGATAAAAAAATAGTATATTTTACCCATGACTGTTCAAACTCTTCCCTGCTAAGCTTTAGAATGTTCTTTGCAGGGTCACCAATTATTACTTCGTCTTTATTAATTTTATAAATAACAACCCAATGATAACCTTTCCAGTTTGCTATTGCAGGCATTGTAGCATTTTGCAGTTGTTCCCAGGTTGATTTATAAGCAAGTGATTTAAAACCTATACTTTCTACACCACGAACAAGGTTCAACATTGAAGTACCATTTCTTGATACGTTTAATATTTCTTTTATTTTATTTATTGAAGGTCTTATTCCATAGTAATCGCATATCATAGTTAAACAAGCAGCACCGCAGTCCATCCTTGACTGTTGTTTGATAAATGGAAAAGAATTTCGAAAAAACCAGAGTCGTCTTTTGGGTTTTACTTCAGGTTCAGGAAGATCAAAATATAATGATTTTGAATCAGTCACTAGTTGTTCCCTTCATTTTGTTCTGAGATATCATCATAAATTGATTGCAACTCTGTAATAATCAATTGATATAAACGAACCTGATGTGTAATAAAATCTGCTTCTACTGTTAAGCCTGGAAAAAGATTATAGACTTTTTTTCCCTTTTTTACTTCTTGCTTTGACAATGTTAATATTACAGAAAAATTTCCTTTTCCTGAAATATCGGGTATAATTTTTTTTACCAAACCATCAATAGTACCATACTCTTTATATGGAAAAGCATCTACCTTTATAGTAACAGGAGTATTTTTTGATATAAATCCTATATCTTTATTTAAAACTTCTGCAACAACCTCTAAAGGACTGTTCTCAGGAAATGCAGTTGTAATGACATCACCAGGAGAAAGCATTTGACCAACATTTTTTTCACTCATCTTGCATATATACCCGGTAAAAGGCATAGATATAGTTGTTTTTTTAATTCTTTCCTGAATAATTTTTAATGACCCTTTTTTTTTCGAAATTTCATTAGTAAGGTTTTGTATAGTTTCATTAGCTTTGGAAATATTATCACTAAACTTTTCTAAAGTTTGTCTAAATGATAGTTCTGCATCTTTTAATTGTTTTTTATAATCTCTTTGAATTTCATTTATTTTTATTTTCAGATCATTTAATTTTATTCTTTCATTTAAAATAGATAATTTTATTTCTGATATAAGTTTTCTTTTATTTTCATAAGATTCTTGAGCAAGATTATATGCTTCTTTTTCTTTATTTAATTCCATTGATGAATAATATCCCTCACTGGTTAATTTTTTAGAATCTTCAAGCATTTCTTTTTTGATATCTAAGCTTTGTTTTTCTCTTTTAAGGTCATCTTCAGCAATTTCTTTATTTTTAATTAAAGTATTTATTTTATTTTTTAATAATTTAATTTCTTCATTGTTTTGTTTTTTTCTATCATGCAAAGATTTTTGGTTATTTATTTTAATATTTTCAAGGTTAAAATATTCTGATTTTAGTTTCATAAAAGTTGATAATAATTCTCCTTGCAAATTATAACTATTTATTTTTTTTAAATGTTTAATTGGATCATTTAGAATTAGCTTTGCTGTTTCATATGATTTTAATTGCTTATCAAGTTGTTTAACCATTATTGCTAATTCATTGTTAAGTTGATCTATGTTTAAATTTTTCTTAGAAGAATCAAGATAAATAATTGGATCATTTTTTAATAGTCTATCACCAGCTCTTGCCATAATATTTGTAATAATGCCTCCTTCAGTTGCCTCAATGTGATATACATCTTCAACAGTTCTAATCAGTCCTTTTGATTGAACAATAACATTAACTTTTCCTACATATAGTACAATAAATATGAAAATCATTAATAAAAAAATAAAATAGCTGCCTATACGTGATGCATTTGGGACAGGTAGACTAAGAATTTGATCATAAGCAAAAGATTCAGCCTGTTTATCAGCATATCGATCTAATTCCAGCATATCTTCTTTTGAAATATTTGACTTTTGCTTCATGATTTTCCTCTTAAAAAGAATGTTGTCCAGAAGTATAAAGATGATGGTAAAGGGTTTTTTTCTTAATTAGTTCTTCGTGAGTACCTGTTTCAAGGATTTTGCCTTCATCTAAAACAACTATCATATCAGAATTAACAATAGTGCCAAGTCTATGAGCAATTGAAATAGTTGTTCTTCCTTCCATAAGTGTTTTTAAATTTTTAATAACAGCGGATTCAGACTCATTATCAAGGGCTGATGTAGCTTCATCCAGGATTAGGATTTTAGGATTTCTTACAATAGTTCTTGCAATAACAATTTTTTGAGCCTGTCCTTCTGAAAGTCCTACTCCACTTTCTCCAACAAATGTTTCAAGTCCAAGAGGTAGCTTATCAATAATATCCTTAACACCTGATACTGCAATAGCTTCATTAATTTTATCTAATGAAATGTTTGAATCACTTATTGTAATATTTTCTTTAATTGTACCTGAAAATAACTTTGGCTTTTGTTCAACAATACCTATATGTGTTAATATGGATCTTGATGTTAAACTATTTACATCTTTATTATCAATATAAACTGCTCCACTATCAGGCTCAAAAAAACCCATAATGAGATTAATTAAGGTAGATTTTCCACAACCACTTCGCCCAACTAAAGCTATATTTTGTCCAGGCAAAATTTCAAGGTTTATATTTGAAAGAACATCTTTTTCCATGCCTTCATATCGATAGTATAGATTTTCTATTAAAATATGACCATCTATCCTGGAAAGTTCACGATGTTCCTTGCTTTGTTCAGTTGGAAGTTCAAGAATATCATTTATACGTTCCATTGAAATACGTATTTCCTGAATTTCATCCCAAATATTTGTCAAATTTTCTATGGGTACCAGTAAAAGTCCAAAAATTGCATTAAAAGCTAAAAACTCTCCTAAAGATAATTCCTGATTAATAACTTTATAAGAGCCAAAAAGAATTATAGCTATTGTTGCAAATCTTGTAAGGGAAGCAATCATAAGGTTCAAGTTAAAACCAAAACGAGCTCCTTGAAATTCAACCAATAATTTTCTTGAAATTTTATTAATTCCTTCATTGTAAAAAGATTCTTCAGCAGCAAGAGACTTTACAGACTGTATTCCTGTAAGCATTCTGATAACAAAGGATTCATTTTCTGTATTTGCTTTAAAAACCTTTTTATCATTTTCTCTAAGCTTTTTAGAACTAATTGCTACTATCATAAATTGAATTAGTATAAAAATTGATCCTATAAATGAAAGAAATAAATCCTTTAATAATAATTGTCCAAAATAGAAAACACTAACAAAAACATCCATAGTTAATGTCATTCCAGTTTGAGAAAACAAATCTATTAGTTTACGATTTTCATTAAATCGTGTTGTATACTCTCCTACATTATATTTATGATAACTGTCTGACTTTAATAGTAGAATATGATTAATAAATTTTGAATTCATTACTGCTTCTATACGCTGAAAAATTGTGACAATTAATAATTGCCTTATCATATCTCCTGCTAATTGAAAAAAAGTAATACACATCATCCCAAAAAGCATCATATGAAGTAAGGATTTATCATTAAAAATAAGAACTTTATCCATTATAATTTGAGTACAATAAGGTGCTACAAATCCAAAAAGCATTAAAATAAAAGTAGTTATAACTATCCAGTATAAAATGTCATTATACTGTAGTATCATTTCAAAAAAACGTCTATATATACTTAATAATTTGTTTGATGCCTGTCTGAACTCAGGTGTAATGCTTACTAAAAGTATTTCATTATCAAATTTTTCATCAAATTCTTTGCGGGGGATATTTTGAAATCCTTTAATTGGATGACTGCAAATAACACTTTGACTATTAATTTCAAAAATTACTTGAGGAATATTTTTTTCATCCATTATTATTGCTGGTAAAGGAAGGTTTTGAATATAATCATTTTGAATCTTAACTTTTCTGGTGAAGAGACCTGATTCTTCAAGCATATAACTAATATCTAAAAAAGTGTCATTGCTGTTATTTTCTATTTTATTTATTGAATATTGTTGCCATTTTGCGGGTAATCTTGTGTTTTTAATATCTAATATCAATTTTATACAGGCCATTCCAGCAAGTGATCTATGGTTAGTTTTGACACAGGGAATACTACCATTACCGAAAATTTTAGGGATTTTGTGTTCAGTCTTTATGAACTCGGGATTTATTAATTTTTCTTTTGTATTTGTATCAGAAATAAATGTTTCACGTCTTTGAAGTCTACTATTAACTATATTTTCAATTAAATCTTTAATATCAGGAAGAATATTTTTAAAAGTTTCTTGTGAGATCTTATAAAGTACAGAGTCTTCCATAGCAATTGCTGATGCTATTCTTGGCTGAGACTTGAAAAGTGAAATTTCACCAATTATTTCTCCTTTTCTGGAAATAGCAAAGGTTTTATTTAATTCTTCTTCAATAATCCTGATACATCCTGTTTTAACAATATAAGCTGCATCACCATAATCTCCTTTATGAAAAAGATATTCATTTTTGTTAATTTCATAATATTCAATAACATCATAGAGTATTTTTAGATGATCTGGTGGTAGCTTAGAAAAAATCGGAACCCTTTTAAGTGAAATGCATCCTTGTAAAAATCTAAGATATTCTTCAATGGTGTTTCTTATTTTATGATTAAAAACTATGTAATCATCAAAGTCTCTTGCTGATAACTGAAGAAGAGTCAATTTACCTGAGGCTCTAACTGTGGCAAGGGAATTAGCATTATTATAAATTAAAAATTCACCAAAGCCGTCACTTTCTTTTAATTTTATTAAAGATTCATTATTATTTTCCTGATCAATAAGGCGAGCTTTACCTTTAACAATAACATAATAAGCATCAACAGGTTTACCCTGTCGAATGATAACATCTCCAAGTTGATAGTTTTTTACAACAAACCTGGGTATCAACATTTTTAGTTTGTTTTCTGATAATTGTCTAAAAATATAATTATTTTTAAGAATATTATAATATAAAAGGTTTCCTGTTTCCTTTTTTAATTCAATTAATTGCTCTATGGATTTGATTTGTTCTGAAATAGATTCTTTAATTTTAGGATTGTTTAATACAAGTTTATGAAAATTTTTTGCTGATAATTTTAGGCTTGTAATATTTCCAGAGGTTTTGATAGTAGCTATCTGGCTTTTATCTTTAATTATTGACTCTTCACCAAAGCCATCACCTTTTTTCAAGGTTGCCAGTTTTATATTATTATTATCAATATCAATTAAACGCGCTTTTCCTGATATTATTATATAATACCCATCTCCAATTTGTCCTTGTTCTAAGATTATGTCACCAAGTTTATAGGTATAAGCTTTAAATTTTGGAAGAAGCAATTTCAGTTTATCATCATCAAACTGACTAAAAATATAATTTTTTTTTAATGCGGTAAGAAGTTTTTTTTTCTCGAATTTCATGCAATAGCTCTTTGTTTAAGCATGAGTTTTCATGTTTTTTGTATTTAAATTAAATGTTTTTTTTTAATATTAATAAGCAATTTGTTTATATTCATTGAATATTAATAATATTTACGATTCTTTGATATTTTTTAATAATATCATTTAGCTATTAATATGGACACAAAAAAATTTATTTTCTTACACAATGCTTTCTATTTTGATTCATTTTTTTTGATTTTTTGTAAAAGCATTTGAGAGTAATTATCCTTTATTGTTTTATAGTCTGGATGATCTTTACCAAGAGTTTTTTCATATATACCCATGCTTCTTTTATATAAAGTTTTTGCTTCTTCGTATTTATCTAAAAGAAAATACAAGCCTGCTAAATTATTAAGAGCGTTTGCTACATATATATGATTCTTACCAAAAGCTTTTTCATAAATTTCCAGGCTTCTTTGATACAAAAGCCCTGATTTTTCGTATTTATTTTGATACTTGTATAAATCTGCCAGGTTATTGATACTCGTAGCTACTTTGATGTGATTTTTACCAAATACTTTTTCTTTTATCTCTAAGCTTCTCATGCATAAAGGTTCTGCTTCTTTATATTTCCCTTGATACTTATAAAACCGCGCAAGGTTATTGAGAGTTGTTGCTACATATGGATGATTTTTATCAAGTTTTTTTTCATATATATCAAGGATTCTCTTACATAGGGGTACTGCATCTTTGTATTTCTTTTGAGAATCATACAACATAATCAAATTATTGAGAATACTTTCTACATTTTGATTATTTTTCTCTTTAGATTTATCATATATCCCCAGACTTCGCTTATACAAAGTCTCTGCTTCTTTGATTTTTTTTTGATTCTTATACAGATTTGCCAGGTTATTAAGAGTGGCTGCAACATTTAGATGATTTTTACCAAGTACTTTTTCTTTTATTTCCAAACTTTTCTTATACAGAGATTCTGCTTTTTTGTATTTTTTTTGGGTCTCATATAAAAACGCCAGGTTGTTGATTGTAGATGCTTCGTCAAGATGATTCTTTGCAGAGGATTTTTCATATATCTCTAAGCATTTCTTAAATAAAGACTCTGCTTCTTTATATTTTCCTTTAGACAAATACATTTCAGCCATATTCTTAAGCCTGGAGACTGAAGTGGCATTTTGTTTTTTACTATCAGAATAAGTTGATATTGGAAATGACATGATTATAGTAAAAATTACCAACACCGCCCGAATAGAATGTTTTCTTTTGTTCATTTAAGTTTTCCTTCTATATTTCATTATTATTGTTTGTTCATTTTATTATTAAAATAGGCCGCATCCAATGGATGGGAAGAAGCATTGTTCATTCTTTTTTTTTTTTGAATCAGTATTACGCTGAAGAAGATATTGTATTTTATAGCTATTTTCGAGAAGGTTGTTAACAAGGGCAATTATCTAAACACAATCAATTAATATAAACGTCTTGATGTTTTTAGTATTTCATAAACAAATGGATTTGCTTCAGTAAAATCTTTCGCTAAATAAGGATGAGGTTCTATGTCTTCATCTATATCTCGCGCAAGTTTCATTAATCGAAGTGTAAAGTCAAACTCATCACCAAGAAATTCTTTCGTGACAATAGCTAAATCGATATCACTATTCTCTGTTGCCTTCCCTTTTGCATATGAACCAAATAAATATACACCAACTATGTCAATTTTATGAAATTTAATAATATCAACATATTTTTGCACTGATTTTATAACTTTTTGTATATCTCTTCTAATAACCATTCTTTTATTTCCAATATATTCTCTATATTTTGTTTAGTAAAATCTTTAGTGCATTTTTTATAAAAATCTCTTTTGTAGGATTCATAACGGGTTTTTATGTTAAATAAAGTAATTTTTTCTAATTGATCTTTCTGAATTTCTGTTAATTGCAAATTACTTTTATTTGCAAGTTTTAGTAATGAATGAACAAATGGAATATTTTTGTCTATTGTTTTAACATAGTATGCCTTTAGTAATTTTTCAATAGTTAGGTGGCCAACAAAAAGTGACCATGTGTATTCACGCATATTAAACATATTGAGCATTGAGTTACAATTATCACATGCTTCTTCAACCCAAAATTGAACAAAATCTTCTTTGTCCATTTAATTACCTTAATGTTAACAATAAAAATTGAGTTTATAAAATAACGCTTACGATTGAAAATGCTTTATACTTATATCTACGAAGTCAAAACTGCAAAAAATAAGTTAATAATATAAATTAAATTATAAAAACAATTCGAAATCTCACCGAGCTTTAAGATCTTTGGTAAAGAATAAAATACAATTCTTTTATTTAAAGAAAATATTACATATAATTTTCTTTTTGTCAAAGAAACTATATTATTTACATTAGCTAAGGAATGTTCTGAAAATAACTTAGCCATTATTAATTATTGTTCGTATTGAGGTAAATGTACTGTAGAGACGTAGCATGCTACGTCTCTACACTGCCTTACTTTTTTTGTACGATCAACATAAAATAAGGATGTTGTTATTTTTAGAGTATTATTAAAAAAAATAATTGATTTCTTAATTATTTGGTATATATCATCGGAGATATATCATACGAACATCAGGAGAAACAATGGAAACAGCAAGAATATTTATGAATGGACGAAGTCAGGCAGTTCGCTTACCCAGAGCATATAGATTTGACACGTCTGAAGTTTATATAAAAAAATTTCAAACAGGCGTTATTTTAATTCCAAAAAATAAGTCACTTTGGGATACATGGGAACAAAATATAATGAAATATGAAACCCCATTTATGGATGAACGAAATCAACCTACAAATCAACAGGATAGAGAAGGACTGAATGAAATTTTACCTTGATACAAATATTTGCATTTACATTATGAATAAGCGCCCTCTATCAGTTCTTCAATATTTAAATAAAGAAATAAATTTTTTAGATGCAACCTCTAAATTATCATTTACAATATGGTGTTGATACAAATCTTGAGACTCCATTTCTTTAAGGGCATTTTTTAAGCGTTTTTCAATAACTTCTTGCTTATCTGTTCCCCGAGATTCAAGGCGTTGCCTTAAAACCTCCATTGATGGAGGTTTTATAAATATTGTAATTGCATCAGGAAATGAGATAATTATCTGACGCATTCCTTGAACATCTATTTCAAGAAGAACATCATTACCTTTAGCTAATTGGGATTCAATGTAAGTGCGAGATGTTCCATAATAGTTATCATGAACCTCTGCCCACTCAGCCCATAGATTATTTTTAATTCCTTCCTGGAACTCTTCCTTTGATATAAAAAAATAATCTACACCATGTGTTTCATTCTTTCGTGCCTTGCGAGTTGTATATGAAATGGAGTAGTTAATATCAGGCATTTTTTCTCTCAGCTTTCGGCACAATGTTGATTTACCTGCACCAGAAGGTGCAGATACTATATATAAATTTGCGTTCATTATTTTACCTTTTTGTTATTCAATTTTGGGAGGTACTTCATTCCCTTTTATAACTTCATAACGCTGTGCTATAGTTTCTGGCTGTATAGCTGAAAGAATAATATGATTGCTATCTGTAATAATAATAGAACGTGTTTTACGTCCATGAGTAGCATCAATCAGTCGTCTGTCTTTTTTTGCATCATCTTTCAATCGTTTCATTGGTGAGGTATTTGGAGAAACAATTGAAACAACTCTGTTACAAACAACAGTATTTCCAAAACCTATATTTAAAAGACTTTGTTCCATAAAATATTCCTTAGCAAGTTATTCTATATTTTGAATTTGTTCTCTTATTTTTTCATGCTCTGATTTTAAATTAACAATAATTTTTGAAATATCAACATTTCCAGATTTTGATCCAATAGTGTTAAATTCACGTCCCATTTCCTGAAGTAAAAAATTTAATTTTCTCCCCACTGGTTCATTAAGTTTCATATATTCCTTAAATTGCTGAACATGACTTTTAAGACGAATAAGTTCTTCTGAAATATCACTTCGATCAGCAAGAATGGCTGCTTCCTGGCTTATACGAACAGTATCTATCTCAATAATATTATTTGTTAATGCAGTAATACGATCTTTTAGTTTTTTTTGATAATATTCTACTTGAGTATGAGCAAGGTTTGAGATTTTTGTTAATGATTCTTCAATATATTCAAGTCTGCTTTCAATATCATT
>Ga0272440_1001367_pt1 | contig 19945 bp, 11 predicted proteins | sample SSMMMBAug17_FD_192440 | JGI IMG/M metagenome (GOLD analysis project Ga0272440, IMG submission 192440) | Marine sediment archaeal communities from Little Sippewissett salt marsh, Falmouth, MA, United States - SSM-MMB-Aug17 | ecosystem: Environmental > Aquatic > Marine > Wetlands > Sediment ...
TTGCATATGCCATCCATTCAATTTCATTACAGAATTGATGGAGCATCACGATTTTTTGGTGGGTTGATTTCACTATTTGCTATTATCACGTCGTTATTTTCTTTTTCGTATCTCTCTCCTAAGGGAATCGCTTCTGCTAAAGGTATTGAAAATAAACAGCTCGCCTACATTCCAGTGGTCTTTTCCTTGTTTCTTTTGGCCATGACACAGATTGTTTATGCGAATGACATGATATTATTTTTATATTGCTGGGAAATAATGACTTTGTCATCTGCTGCCTTTGCATATTTCAAGCAATTAACTTCAGATAATGCCCCAAAGAAAGAGATATCAGCTACCAGCCGAATCACTTTAACATCATATATCATCACCGGTCAACTCAGTACAGTTTTAATCCTTGTTGGTTTTTTAATCACCGCAAACACGAACAACACGCAACCAACCTTTTTATCAGAAATGTTTATAAATAATCCTCTTAACGCATTTGGCTTTTTATTTCTTTTTTGTGGTTTTGGTATTAAAGCGGCTATTGTACCTTTTCATTTTTGGCTGCCTTTTATTAATTATTCGTCGCCTGGAAATGCCCATGCCTTGCATTCAAGCATTATGGTCAAAATAGGAATTTATGGAATCTATCGACTGTTATTCTCTTTTCAAAAAGTAGTGCCCTGGATGGCAGAGTTGACCATATTGACAGGTGCATTGACTGTTATTGCAGGTATCCAATATGCGATTGCTCAACATGATCTAAAAAAAGCATTGGCTTATCATACAATTGAAAATATCGGCATTATTGTCATTGGTTTAGGCATATCTGCTCTGACATTAGAAACAGCTCCTGCTATTTCTGCATTGGCTCTCATTGCAGCTCTTTTTCATGTGTTTAATCATGCCCTTTTTAAAGGTGTACTTTTATTAATTGTAGGTGAAATCGAACTTTTGGAAAAAACAGTCAGCCTTGATCGTCTTAAAGGTCTGTATAAAAAAATTCCTTTTGCATCAACGTGCTTTTTAATCGGCGCACTTTCCATTAGCGCAATTCCACCTTTGAATGGATTTGCCAGTGAATGGATGACATTTCAAGCGTTGATTGCGGGTATCGGAAAACTGAAGGGTATTGATCAAAGGCTAATCATTTTTATTGGATTTGCCGCTTTGGCTTATGGATGTGCGGGAACTGCCCTTTGTTTTACAAAAATTTGTGGATTAATCCTGTTTAATGATACAGAAGATAAAAAAGATGTAAAAGTGTTTAAAAATAATATTGAAAAAGATTATTGGGGAATTATGCTGAGTACAGGCATACTTGCTATCAGTTGCTTGTTAACCGGTATGCTTTCTGGTAAATGTTTTCAATGGATCTTTGGCATTTTTGAATCTAACTTGAATGCGGATTTCAGGGAGATAAAGGATGTCATCAATTTCGAACATTTTGACAGAGTGACCAATCCCATCTTCATAACCGCTTTCATAATTATTAGCATCGCATTACTATTATTGATATCTTTAATGATCCAAAAACGTAAACAGATTGAAGCTAAACCACTTTGGAACTGTGGGTCTGAATATCACATTCAAACATTAAAAGCCAATCCCAGCCAGATTTCAATGTTCTATTTGGAGAATTCGTTTTTTCCCAAGTTTGAACGACTGGAACCCAAGTCCGAAAATATTTTAAAATCAACCTTACTGGAAACCCCAAGCTACAGAATAAAAGAAATGTTCTTAAAAACAATTGAGTTTTTCCTGAAATATATACAATGTGGTTCCGATTTCATAGCAAAAAAAATCCAAAATGGTGATTTACGAATATATATAACTTATTTGCTTGTTTCTTTATTTATATTATTTGCTTTATTTGGAGTGATGAATGGAAGCCAATAACCTTATAATAGCTATAGCACAGGTTGTGACCATTCTTGTGGTGTCACCGCTGATGAGTGGACTTTTGATCATTTATCGTCAATGGTTATCCGGTCAAAAAGGTGGTTATGTCTTGCAATTCTATTGCAATTTACGTAAGTTAATATGTACAAAGAAACTTCAGACTTCTCAATATAATATTTGGTTTACAATTGTTGGACCAGGACTTTCGTTTTTGTCTTTAATCATGGCAGCAACAATGCTTCCTTTATTTACTCATGAAACATTGGGGCATTTATTCCTGGGGGATGATCTTTTTTTATTGTTTGGTTTGCTGCTGTTGTCAAAATTTTTCCAATCAATGGTTAGTTACGATGCGCCTGCATGTTTTTCAACGACTGGTTCTGGAAGGGTTATGATGGTTCATTCGACCACTGAACCCATTTTTTTTCTAATTTTTTTAGCTCTTGCATTAAATTCTGAAGATACAAGCATTTACACAATTTTATCTTTAGAAATGAAAATCGATTTAATACCCCTTTTATTTATACTGGCAGCTTTATATCTAAATATTCTTATGGAATGTGGTCGTATTCCTTATGATAATCCAGCAACACATCTTGAACTTACCATGATTGAAAAAGGCGCTCGCATTGAACGATCTGGAATTGACCTTGCACTGGCTGAATGGGGAGAATCCATTAAAATTCTGATTTTAATATTGTTTATATCCGGTATTTCAACACATACGCTACAAATAGTTTTGAGATATAACCATTTGTTTGGCCTGATAAATATTTTTTTTATTTTTGTGCTATTTCCTTTGATCACCGCCTTTTTAGAGATAACAATACCTCGATATCGTGTTGGTGACTTACCCAAACAATCCTATGTTTCTTTAGGTTTAACATTGATTGCAGTAGGGTATATTATTGTATACAATTCAAAATAAAGGGAAACAAATATGATAACATACATACCTGTAGAAATAATTAATCCCATTATTGCATTTATTATTTTGGCCTGTGCGTGGATGATGATAATTAACACGTCAATAGATACGATGATCAGTTCTTTTACCTTACAAACCTTTGTAATAGGAATTTATATCTTTCTATATATCCCATCCGAGAGTCTACCTTTTAGTAAATTATTTAATGCTTTTACGATTTTAATTACATTATGCGCGCTCGTAATGATAAGAATTTTTTTATGGCCTAAACTTTTACGTCTGGAGACTAAACACCATGAACAATTATCTTATGGAAAAATCAAAATTTCCAGCAAATTAATTTTAACAGGGATTATGTTAATCATTTTCTCATTTATATTTGCGAACGAATATTTAGCGGAAAACATAGCAGATGGTAATCACTTGAGTGACACTGCCAAAGAAAGCATGCTTTCAGCTCATAAAACCAATAAACGAATAAATATCGATCATAGTAAGGCCGTTCTTCCAATAAAAAAGGTAAATATCGATAGTATTATGATATACTTAGGTGTTTGTATTATCTTGTTAGGAATGTTTGTCATGATAACGAGAAGTGATATCCTGGCGCAGGCTGTTGGATTGATTCAAGCAGAAAATGGTTTATACCTGACAGCCTTTGTATTAATCAAAAATTGCCAGAAGCAATCCATTGTTGTTCAATTTGCGATTGCAACCTTTGTTTTTGTTTTGCTGACCTTTGTGACTTTATATTTTATTTTAAGATATGCTTACGAACAAAAAAGAACTTATAATATGAATAAATTTAAAGAGTTAAAGGGATAAAGCAACGATGGAAATCTGTATTATCTATATTGTTGCCATTTTATTATATGGTTCACTATTTGTCCTATGTTTATATAGACCCAAATTCGTATTTTTAGAAAAGATTTTTAGAAAAATTTACATCTTACATATCTTTAATGTTCTTATTTCTATTTTTTCATTAATTCGAACAATAACGCATATGAACGACTATAAAGAACCATTTTTTGAAACCTATTTTTATGTTGCATTTTATATTGATGCATTAAGCCTCTGGTTTAATTTTATCGTGGCTGCGGTGACTGTAATGGTTTCATTTCATTCTTGGGCGTATATTGATTTCAAAAATAATCAAGAGGATATTAAAGAAAAAAGGCTTTTTAACGCTTCAAAGTATTATTTTTTATTAAATACATTTGTGTTATCAATGTTTTTGGTACAAATGATCAACGATCTTATTATTCTCTGTGTTATGTTGGAAATTACTACACTGGTGTCAGCATTTCTTGTCTGTTTTGACTTGAACTCAAAAAGTGTGGAAGCAAGCTGGAAATATATAACACTTTGTTCTCTTGCAATGATTTTTACTTTGATAGGAACACTTTTCATCACACTTGCTTTTAAAGATCCTTCAAAAGTAACGCTCAGCATTCAAGAATTAATTGATCCGAATCAATCATTGTTTGATAATAACAAAATTATTTATCTAAAAATGGCATTCTTTTTTGTTCTTGTTGGTTTGATAACCAAGTCAGGTCTTGCACCACTGCATAGCTGGTTACCCGATAGTCACGCAGAAGCACCATCACCAATCAGCGCTCTTTTATCAGGCGTTTTGTTAAAAACATCTTTTTTTGCATTGTTGCGTTACTATCAAGTCATTGTTCCATTTTTTACGAGTTCTGATGACAAAATTTTTATTAACAATATTTTAATGACAATTGGTCTTATTTCATTAATTATTGCTGTCCCCTTTATTATGAACGAAAAACAAGAAGATTTTAAACGAATTCTTGCCTATCATAGCTTAAACCACATGGGGATTATTGTTTTTGCAACTGGACTTGGAACTAGAATGGCACTTTACGCAGCCTTATTGCATGCATTTTATCATGCGTTGACAAAAGCATTAATGTTTATCGCTCATGGTGCTATCAGGTTAAATATTTTGAGTTTGACAAAAGATCAGCCGGAAAACTTCCCAGAACGTAAATATTCATTGCTCAGTATCAATAAATTTTATGGACTGATGATCGCTCTTGGGGGATTGGCACTTGTTGGATCACCTCCTTTTGCTATTTTTACTACAGAGTATAAAATTTTGATGATTGCAATTACAGAGTCGAGTGAATGGACCATGATCTTTGCAACAGTTTTATTTCTATTATCCCTTATTTTAATATTTGGTGGTCTTACCAATCATATTGGGCGGTGGATAATTGATGGCAATGTGTTTAAAAGAAATGATGATAGAAACAGTTCAAACGATACAAAACACCATATGAATAATAGTATTCTTGATTATTTTCCAATAATATTTCTTTTTGTATTTATCTGTATTTTTGGATTTGGTATCTTTGAAATTTTTGAAACAATCATCTATAATGCAACCTCAACTCTTTATAAAGTATGAATGATATGAATACAACCTTTAACTCTGAAATCTGGATTTTATTAAACACTATCAAAGATAGATTATTGACCTTCGTTGAAAAGAAATGCTTAGAAAAAAACAATCAAAACCAAGATGAGTTTGAATTTTTTGAAATGAGCAGGCCATGTTTAATAAATGAACAGAATCCACATTATGAAATACATCTAGCGTTTTTAAAATTTGAATTGGCTGAGTATTCAGCAGACTACCTTATTAAAGAGGGGTTTCGACTGCTGATGCCTGTTATTTCAGATGAAACCAAACTTTTTGTTCCTCAAAAAAAAATTTATTTTATTTTTACTGGTGAGCCAGACGAACAGATTCCGCTCAATGTACACTTTATTATCGAATGGGTCATAATCAGCGATATAGAATTAAACGCAATCCATTCGATTAAACCAACACATTTATCTGAGTCCGAAAAAGAAACCTCAATTTTTAAGCAGCAATTATATCCATATATCCAAGACATGAAACGATACCTGAACCCATCAACGAAACATCCAAAGGATTATCCGCCATATATTGAAGATGCGCATGAGGGTGAAAAATATCCAAGATATTCACGTGTAATAGTTGGTCCTGTTCACGCAGGCATTATCCCACCTGGCAGGTTTACCTTTGATCTTGTGGGAGAAAGGGTTCATTTATTTAAAGCAGATTTACAGTATACACACAAGGGCATTGAAAGATTATGTGAGAATTCTCAGGACATATGTAAGGATTCAGATGAAAATGTCTGGTCTAAAGTAACATCCATAATGGGATCGGTTGCTGGCGATACATCAGCAGCATATGAGTGTGCCTATTGCAGGGCAGTTGAATTTCTGTCGCAGACGTTTCCATGCGAACAAGACCTCTGGATCAGGGCCATTTTGCTTGAACTGGAACGAATTGCCAATCATATTAATGATATTGGACTGATGGCAAGAGGCGTTAGTTTTGAAGGCCCGGCAACTGTTTGTTGTGTTTTGAAAGAAAACATTCGTCAATGGTGCCAGGAGCTAACTGGTTCTCGTCTGCTTAAAGATTGTTTTAGACTGGGTGGAATCAAACCAGAAGTTCGAAATATTTTTTTATCAGCTTTTTCATCTAAATTATTCCCAGAACTTTCTACTATTTTAAATTATTTTTTTCAGGCAGTTGAGGAGAAATCATTGTTCTGGGAGTCATTTTGGGATCATTCCCTTGTTAGAGATAGAACATCTGTTGGGGTGTTGGCATCAAAGTGGGTAAAAAATTTTGCTGCGCCAGGAATTGTTGCGAAGTCTGTTAACTTAAATAGAGATTTTCGTCTCCAACATCCCTGGGGCCCCTATCTTGATCCAGATACACAACAGATCCTGACTAAAAAATATGATCCAATTGAAACAAATGGCGATGTTATGTCCAGATTTGCTGTAAGAATTCGGGAAATCAAACAAAGTAAGGATCTGGTTGAAAAATGGCAAACAGAACTTCGTCATAAAAAGTATCAACATGTGAGCGAATCAAACGTTATTGATAATCTTAAAACACTTCCCCCATACAGCTTTCATGTTGGGCATTGTGAAGGATGGCGCGGTGAAGTTGTCTGCTGGGTTATGAAAGATATTGATAATACCATTTTTAGACTGAAAATTCGTGATCCCTCTATGGTGAACTGGGTTGTAATGGAAAATTTAATGAATTACGAAAAGAAAACAAAAGAAGAACAACTGGAAGCAAATCATCTGGGAATAGCATGTTTTCCTTTGATCAATAAAAGTTTTAATTTATCCTATTCAGGAAATGATTTATGATACCAAAATGGATGATACCAAAATGGATGCCATTATTATGGAAAAAAAATAATCTCAAAGTTTCTTTGACATGGGAAGATATTTGTAAAGATACTGATGAACGTTCAAAGCAAACGAATTGCGATATTTTGTCAAGACTATCTTATGATAAACCGAAGAGACTTTCCATTGCAATGCGTCATTTGGATTGTGGTTCATGTGGCGCATGTGAAGCTGAGTTAACATCTGCTTTTGATCCGCCTTATCTGGCAGACCGCTTTGGATTATACGTTGTTGCAACTCCAAAGGAAGCCGATCTTTTAGGTGTGACAGGTGCCTATAGCAACAATATGTTTGATGCCGCCCAAAAAACTTATGAACAAATGCCTGGGGGAAGGAATCCATCTCCACTGATAGCATTAATCGGAAATTGTGCTTTAGGGGAAGGTCCCTTTAAGAATGCATCAAACTGTAATAAAAAAAGATTTGATACAGAAATTTGGAATCATCAAGAAAATTTGATTACAATCCCTGGCTGTCCGCCGCCGCCTTCCATTATAATCAATGTCATTATTGACTTTTATCTAAAACTAAAAAAAACAGGTAAAAAATAATATGGAAAAACCAATTTTAAGAACAACAGCAAAAGCGTTTCAATTGGAGCATTTTACAGATCAGGGAAAGATCGCTTTTAAAAGAATTGTTGATGCACTATACCAGTCTGTAATATCTTTGGATAAACCTTCTTCCAGCCAAAGCCAGCTTTTATTTCTTTCAGGTAACAGAGGAGTCGGAAAAACAAGTCTTTTGCTAAGTTTAAAAGATTTATTAAACAAAAAACTCACTGAAAGCACGTTGGACATATCAAGAGAAAAACTGGAAAAGTTAGCGCAAAATATCGTCTGGTTAAACCATATGGAATCTGAATCCCTTCCTGATTCCTCAAATTTACTTGCATCAATTATGGTTCGTCTTGAAAATGCCATTAACAAAAAACTGAACAAACAATCACAGTCATTTAATCATCACTATGATATACAACCAAGCAGTGATTCAGATAATCCAATTCTACAGCTGCAACGACTCCAGGCAGATGTTGCGCAGTCCTGGGATGGCAATATGCCCCAACGCGGTGAACATCTTGACCCAGAAACCTTGTCCTATGAAATTTTGCAGGCCGAACGTGCCAGGCGGGATATCAATGATCGCTTATCTAAAGTTTTAAATAATTTTTCAAAATTGAGGGATGAATTTAAATCTCTTTTATTTGTTCTTCCCATTGATGATTTTGATCAAAATCCTTCTCGTTGTCTGGAAATATTGAGATTGGTGCGTATGATCACTGTTCCTCGCATGTTTTTTATTATTTTGGGGGATATTGAGATCATTCAACATATTATGAAAGTCAGTGTATTTTCAGAAATCGTTAAAATTCCAGGGCAATCTGTCCCTGACAGTCTGTTCAATAAATATTCAGATGACATTTATTCTATTGCTGATAATATATCAGTTGACAGTATTAATAAACTGATTCCATATAACCAGATCATATTCATTGACCAGATGACTGTGAAAGAGGCACTTGATAAATGTTATTATTCAGATTTCAACGTATTACCTGCAAAGGATTACTTAACAATAAATAAACTTTTGCATAGAATCAGCATCACCAATGGGTATAAATTATCACATATATTAAACCCATTTTCTCATGTGTTTGGAAATTATTCTGAAGATGGCATAAATTTCGAAGATTACACTGCATTAAGTATTTTTGAGGCACCTATCCGACGTAATTTAGATATATGGCTGGCTTTATACTCTATTGTGGAACAAAATGAACATCATTATATCAAAATAATGGATCTGGTAATTGAATTTACAAGACAGGCCATTACAAGAGATACGCAACTGGATTATATGTGTAAACATTATTTATTAAAAACAATAAGAAAAAAACAACCAGCGCAATGGCGTACAAATACGATACTGAGCCTGGAATCACCTTCTTCACCTGAAACAATTCTAACATTTGAAAAAAATTTAACAAATATAACTGCCTTCAATGAAAAAGTTTTTTTTCCAGAGCTTATTATCAGAATTCCTTTTTCAACAGATTTGACCATTATGCCGCCTTCTGATCAAAAAGCAATCTCTGTCAAAAAAGAATTTGAAGATATATCTGGCGCTAAGATTGTATCAAATGAAACAAAGGGCTGGTTGGCGTTATTGAATGATTTGAATGTGATCAATGAAGATAACAGCCAAAAGCCAATTGTTGAAATGGATAAAGCAAATCTATCCAAATGGCTAAGTACGCAATGGCGTTTTGGAATAAAAAAAATTCGAGTTGATTGGCCGACACCTGAAAAAAATCAATTTCTGACCTTTAGAACACTGGATTTTTTAAAAACATTAATTCGTATCAATATAAAAATATCTGACAACAAAAATGAAAATTCAATAAAGAAACTAGAGCGAATTGTATTTATATGGATTGCATTTATTAATGATAGTTCACTCACATTTAATATTCAACAATCTATAATTGAAAAGGGTATTGACCATTTTAAAGATGATATTTCAAAAGATGCGATCGAAAATCTTCTCATCTTGAGTTCACCTGAGATAGGTTTGCCCAGTGAGTTATGCGCAAAAATTTTTGATCTTATTGATAAGACATTAATAAACGATGCCCGGGTGATAAAAATTAAAGAAAAAAGAATCAGTAACTTATTAAAAGATGACCGAATAAATGATAAAAATTTTTTATTTCAACTGAATGTGATTTCAAGAAAACTGGAAGAGGCTGAAAAAGGTTTAGAGGATCTATGGGTGAAAATAGATGAAATAGACATGGATTCTTTAAAAACAGAGACAAAAACAGCATTACAGAAATTGAAAGATGATTTCTATACAATGCATGAAGATGATATTAACTCCATTTGCAAGGAGTTGGATCCCATATATAACAAAATTTCATCATATATTGGTCCGGATGATACACTAAGGATGATCATTAATACCTTAAAAACAATTAAAGAAAATAAAATAGAAATGAATGCCCGAAATCATCCGCTGAATCGTTATGAAAATGGTAGATTAAGACTGCGGATGTCAGACTTTGAAGATCTTTTTGAAGATCAATCCACAGATCAGTCTAATATTGACTTTAACCTTTTTTAGACAAAGCATATCAGTATCAATGAATATCACAAGATCCATTCATATCCCATTTAATCAGATTTTAGCTGAGATGGCATCGTTCCCCCTGGCCTCAACAGAATCATTGATGCTGAAACCATCACCCTTGATTGCATTAGATTCTGATTTAAAAAATGTCAATAGCAAAGAATTTTGGCGGCTGGCAGAAAAAAAATTTCTTCAACAATTTCCCGACTTATCTATTGATGAAATGGTTTATGCCAGAGATTTATTGTGGTTTCACGATGAAAACTACAATGTCATTCACGCGCCTATAAATCTTTCTGATTATTTATACCATCTTTCATCCAGATGTTTAAAAATTGAAGGAAATACTGCAAGACCTGATATATTCAGATACTTTCGTCTTAAAAATAGTTATCAATCTACACTAACTGAAAAAAATCAATCGAGAACCTTCTGGAGATGGTTGAATTTATCTTTGCCATCGGATTTATTATTGGCAGGACTATCTTTAAAAAAAAGCATCCCCGCAAAAATTGAAACACTATCTCCTTTACTGTGGCGACTCTTAAAAGATAAAAATTATGCTGAACTTCATCTTCATTTAGGGGCTGCTCTCGATTTTCCATTGTTTTGGATTTTTGCGCAAAAAGTGATTGCTGACGCTGAAACCCAACCTGATTTTTTAGAAAGCCCTGGTGCACAACTTAATGAAGGAAAGGATTTTGGTTATTGGCTGATTCATTGCATTCTTGTCAGATATGTTCTTGCTTTGTTTTTATCACGCCGACGAAACAATTCACTATCTGAATATTTTCAAGCCGATTTTCAACCAAAATATCGAAATTCATTTGGATTGTGCAATTATGTGCTGCTTTCAAAAGCCATATATGGATTTTCTTGCGGCATGATTGAAGATATGTCTATTTGTAATTTCAGAGCGTTGCAGCGGATTTTTGCCTCCTTAACTGGAATACTTGCTAAAAAAGTGCCCTCAGATTTGAATCAAATGTACGCATATGATCCTGTTTCTTTTTTGTTGAGTGGACATATGAAACCAGATATCAGTTCTGAAATCTGTTGGCTGACAACATCTTTGAGTTATATAGACAGTTCACCAGATGATCTTTTTTTTTCCAGTCTGTTTTGGCAGGTTGTACGAGTTCGTTGTCTTTTATATAGACACATTGTTCAAAGGCCAATGACACCTGGCTTGCAATGGTTTTTTCGTTTTTATGAGAGAATTCGCAGTATTCGTAAAGCAATACCAACACAAATACTTGTCAAAAAAGCCTTTCAATTAAGTGGACGGGAACTTGGTCTTAAATCCCTGGAAGTACGAGGTGCATTGACCAATAACTATATAGATATCTTAAAAGGAGTTAAAGATGCCGCACATGCTGCTCAGTCGGTAAACCCAAAACTGGAATTTGGTGTTGTCTTTCATATTACACGTGATCGTGGCGGTGGCGCACGAAAAGGAATCCAACCTCCTCAGGGCAAAAAAGCGTTTGCTGATCCTACACCAGACATGGTTTCAACCGATGGCAATCTTTTAGGATTTCGTTATTCCAGATATTATCGGAAAAAACGATCAGAAATACTTGCACTGGGTAAAATTTTTCGGCATTTTCCATATTATTTCAACTATATTAGAGGGATAGATCTTTGTTCTGATGAAACAGGTGTTCCACACTGGGTCGTCGTTCCTTTGTTTAATTATATTAGAGAATCAGGTGAAATTGCCTCAAAATTGCTTTCAGAATATACTGGGCAAACCCTGCCAGCTCTAAGAACAACAATTCATATTGGGGAAGATTATACTCACTTACTAGGCGGTTTGAGGCGAGTAGATCAGGCAGTTGATTTCTTGGATCTCAAAGAGGGTGATCGCATCGGCCATGCGCTTACCCTTGGAGTTGATCCTATGGAATGGGCCCAACGTAAACGTTATGTATTACTTCCAAGAGAAGAACGCCTTTTGGATTTAGTTTGGGAATGGTATTGGTACGCCAATAATGGTGATCAGGCTGAGCATCAACGAATAATATATTTAAACAAAGAAATCAGTCGGTTATCTGAGATGATTTTTCGAAAATCATTACCGGTTTATAAATTATATGAATTTATTAATGCGCTGCATGAAGAAAAAACACTGCGTGCATGTGGTTTTCCTGACAGAATTGTTGACACCAAACCAACTGAAACCACAGAAAAATTAGTCTATCAATATTTAACTGATCCGGCACTTTTTCAACGAGGCACTCAGTTAGAACTGGTTGAAACAACCACTGAAGGAACCATATTAGAAAATTTACAACATCGTCTGCGGTGCAAAATTGCGAAACTGGGTATTACTGTTGAACTCAATCCCAGTTCAAATCTTTTAATAGGTAACTTTGGTGACCTTGAAAGACATCCCTTTTGGCGACTTCACCCGCCAAAAAACTCTTCAGATAATTGTATTTCAGTGGTTATTGGTTCGGATGATCCTCTCATTTTTGCAACTGATCTACCAAATGAGTATCAGTTTTTACGAGACACACTCATCAACGCGGGCGTTTCAGATGATCAAACAATGAATTGGCTTGAAAGCATTCGAAACAAAGGCCTTGAATCTCGCTTTACACTTGAAACACAACGCGAAGATGTGTCTTTGTCGCTTATGAAAAACATTCCAGTTTTTTCAAATCAAAAAGTTACATTGCCACCATAACATAATTATTGCATTAACCAGACCTGAAGTTTTTCACCATCTATCATTCCATGAATTTCTTTTAAGTCCAGTTGATCTAAAAAATCAATGATTTCCAAATAAACAATCTGACCTGGAACTAAAATTGGAAAGCCCGGTGGATATGGTGTCACGAAATTTGCGCTAATGACCTGACATTTTGATTTAATTTTAGATGCAATCTCTGTCAAACTTATTGTTTTAAGCGGTTGATCAGGTGCTTTCCCTGATCTGAAAAAATAGTCCCTGATTTTGTTATTTTTATTATAAAATTCTACAGGAAACTCAAACAAGGCACTTTGTATGGTACTGGTTCGTTTACCTGTGGATTTTCTGCATAATGTTTCGGAAAGTTCACTTAAAGCTGATACCACATGAGAGGCAACAGTTTCATTGACGCCAACATTACACATCAAAAGAATCGTATTGATTGTTGATTTATTGTGCTGAATATTGTAGTCATCCAGTAAAATGCGTTTGCATTCATTACCAGTTATTCCTGTTTCCGGGCTAAGATAAAATGTCAGTCGCGTTTCATCAAGTCCAAAATCAGTTGATGAAATCCCCATGTCTTTCTTATCCAATAAGAAAAAGTAAGGGATTTGATTTCTTTTTGTACTGAATATCTCTCTTATGTTTCTTGAAAAAATTCGCATATCATTCACCAGACGATAACCTTCCAAATTTGCCTGCATTCGACCAACATCCATTGATGCCAAAATTCCATAGTTGGGAGAGGTTGTAATATGGGTGTAAATGGATTCATGAAAACTTTGCTCAACCGCATGAAACATATAATCCCATGCGTGTATCATAGATCCCTGACGAAATGCACAAAGCGTTTTATGGGTCGATTGTGTCGCGTAAATTCTAACTTTTTTACCTTTGCTGCGGAATTTTTGCGCAGCATACGCCGCTGTATATTTTCGATAGCGTGGATGCATAAAACCAAATCCAAACCAAGCCTCATCAAAGAGAAATATGAATTCACTGACCTTTTTTTCTATATCTGTTAATTCTGTATTGCTTTTTTCATACAAATTTCTGAGTTGATCTTGAACAGCTTCGATAATTTTATGAGGCTTATGCATATAGCCATCAAACGTCGTGTTGGTAATCACGAGCATTTTTGCATCCGGGTTTTCTTCAAGACGATCCAGTATTTCTTGTGTTGCAATACCTTTACAAATACCTGTAAATTCACCATTAAACGACAATGGTTCTGGATTTAAATAAATGGGCCTTGCATCACAGAGAATGAGTCCATAGTGATGTGATTTATGGCAATTACGATCAATGAGAACCTGGTCATCGGGTTTTAAAAGGGCCTGTTCAACAATTTTATTCGCAGAACTTGTTCCATTGGTAACAAAATAAGTCTGGTCAGTGTCCCCAAAGGTTTTCCCTGCAAGGTCAATTGCTTTTTTTAAACTTCCTGAAGGATCCAGAAGTGAATCTAATGGTGCCAGTGTATTAGAAGTTTCTGCCAGGAAATAATTCTCACCATAAAACCTATAAAAATCATATGCCCAGGTTGACTGGATTAATGATCGACCCGAACTTATTGGCATTGCATGGAATACTGATGTACGACGATTGGAATACTCTTTTAAGGCATTAAAAAATGGCGTTTGGCTGCGCTTTTTCATTTTTTCAATAATTGCGGCATAAAGATCGTCAAATACACTATCATCATTGGCATCATTACTTTTTGCAAAAATGCGATAATGAAAATCATGTTCTTTCAAAATAGTTGCCGAATCATACCCTGTTACAATAAAACACTCTATTTCTGGCCTGAATATCTTAATTTTCTCAATCAGTTGATCTCCAGTAAATCCTTCTTTCGCCTGTTGATAGTTTATAGAATTTTTGAGATCCCAATCCATTACAATAATTTGTATTCGTCCATCCTCTCTAACTTGACTGAAGGTATCTTTAAAAATATTTTGATCATAAGTTGACCACTTTATTTTGATATTATAGTCTACACAGGAACGAGCCCGCTTTCTTAGGGCTGAAACGGCTGTTTCAATAAATTTTTTGCTATCATCAACAATTAGCACTGAAAATTCTGGTTTTTGAGAAGAAAAAGAGGGAATGGTATCATCTGTTTCAATTGAATTGGCTTCATTGTTTGTAGAAATATTACGATCATTATTACTTCTGTAAGTTGACCATTTATCGACTTTTTCCTTGAATAAATCTAAATCTCCTTTATCAATGGCCATTTGTAATTCCGAAAACAAAGGATCTAATTCGTCACAATATTTGACTTTTTCCCAATATTGGATTTCTGTAAACGCTTTCGTGAATTCCTCAAGGTCATGGCAATGATATAGTCTATGCCACATTTTTCTGCGTTTTTGATATAATGCAAGGGATTTCGTATTGCCTAACCATTTCGTCTCAATTTTTGTAATATCAAACATTTTTTGCTCTTCCTTTTTAATATTCTTTATTGATGACTTGAGAGGAACAGATAGTGATTCCCAGGGAATATTTGTCAAATCAAAAGATGGGGATATGTCCTTCCACTTTTCTAAAAAGTTTTGCATATTATCCACAATACCTTCTTCGTACATAATTCGCCATCTCCCTGGAAGAGTTGCTTCTAATTTGTTTAAATCCAAGTCAACATCTTCTTTATTAATCCAGTCTCCTGAAAAGATAACTACCTGTGTATCATTTGGAATACTTGAAAAAAATGGCACTATAGTTTTTGAATTATTAGCGTGATTATTGTAATGGCAGATCAGCAGACTTTTCGAAGGAATAGTTACATATTCTCCAGATTGTATAGGTTTATCTGTTTTTGACCAAACTTGTTTTGTTTGGATAAAATGAACATTATCAATATGTTTACAATCTGATACCCACGTATCAAAGTAAGTTTGATAGTGTCTGTTTATTAAATAAATAGTTAATTTTTTCATTTACATAACTCCTTGTCTTGAAAATAAGTATTAATTTCAAAAATATATGCGGTACCTGACATATGATTCTTTCTATTAAACTGAAAATATTCAGGAATTTCTTTTACAACTGTATTCACTTGAATTCTTTGTGAAAATACGTCAAAGGTCCAGATTTCTGTTTCACTATTATTTGTTGTAAAAGATTGAAGTAAAAAACGACCGAAAGGTTGAAAAATATGTGCGATTTTTTCAAGTTTATACCCACTTACATCTTTGAAAGGTGGTCTCAATAATTCAGCAATTTCTTTTTCAATTGGTTTTCCAAAGCTCGAAAAAACAAGAGTTGCTTTGAAATCTTTTTGATATGCAATTACATTAATCATTGGTTTCTCTTCTTTATCATTCGGTTTCTCTTCTTTATCATTCGGTTTCTCTTTTTTATCATTCGGTTGAACATTTTGTTCAAAAACGTACCAAACTTTTTTTAATTCTTCTACTTCTGGAAAAGGTACGTCTTTAATATCTATATTGAGTTTACCAGATACTTTATTATCTTCTTTAAGGAATACATTGAAATCTTGTTCAGGTAAATAATGATTCCTGAATTCTTTTAAGTCGTTTTTAAATTCATTATATTTTTTTGCAGAGTCAAGATTTGGTTTGTTTTTTTCTGTTTTTTCTCTTTCTTCTCTTAAATTTTCTAATTCTTTTAAAACATCTTTTTTCTTTTTATGAATCTTTTCAAACAGTTTTTGTTTAAAGGAATCATTTGCATCCCAATTTTTCATTTTTATGTCAATATCAAGAAAAAGGATTTTAGCTTTATTGTCATAATTAGACAAGTTAAAGGTCTCCTTAGGGATTAAATAGTTGATATATTCTTCAAATCCCAAACCATGACGAAGGAGATTGAATCCTGATTGAAATAATATTGTTGCGATATCGGAGGATTTTGTTGAACCTATATGAATGAGCATTCCTTGAATTATTTTTATACAATTTTCAGTGGATAGAGAGTGCTGCAAAATTTTTCTTGAAGAAAGTCGTTTACACAAGTTAACAATACGACCTGATGAACTATTATGATGATATTTTAGTACCAAATAAATAACATAGAAAATATTATTTTCAATCATTTGTGCATAATTAAATGGAAAAAGAGTTGAAAAACACCACAATTGATCATGAGTTTTATCTTGAAATTCAAAATTAAACAGTGCTTCTATTTTTTGATAAATAAAAGTCTTTGATATTTTTTCGATAGACTCGTTAATCTTTTGATACTGAGTGCTGTTCGGCATATTGTTATGACAAAATGATTCAGTCCGATCCATCAATTGCTTAATATTTGATATCAAAACAGTTCTTTTTTCTTGATCACTGAGTGCATCTTTTAATTCAATACATAACAGCCTGAATTCTTTCATCTGATCCCCAAATTTTGGAAAAAGCCCTAAATGAATCTTATTCATCCCATTTGTTATCATTTCCGGAATTCTTTTATGGATATTTTCTTTTTCATAAATGCTTTGATCTCCAAATAGTTTTTTTAAGGCACTTGATATATGTTCTATAGACGTCATGGAATGAAATTTGTCGTAAGCATATAATTCTATTTCAGGCAAGGTTGTATTGATATAAAGAATTGCATTGGGTGAAAATTTTTGAGCAAAAAGCAATAGCCAGGGACTATCCATAAGCGCATTTTTTAAATAAAAATCTGTAATGATAATATCCCATTCAGCTTCTTTACTAAAATCACGATCTATATTTTCTTTTTGATCATTATCAACAAAAGAATTGCGCAGTCTTACTTCTACTGTCCAGTTTTCAAAAGAATCTTTGTTATATTCCGGCAGGTTGGTTTTCGTAGAAAGCATTTCTTGAGATGGATTAAAATAACGATGCAAAACTCTTCCGGTGGCAGAAGCAACTTCATCGTCAATAATCAATATTCTAAATCTTCTAAAATTTTTGAAAATCATGTATATTACCTGTTAAAATTTAACGTTAACACGTATTCATTATTTGATTTATCAATAGTGCAGTTTGCATCCAAAATGTGCTGACAAATATAGCGAATCAGTTCTTCTCCCGCACCATATCCTAAATGAGTTTTCGCATTTATGGTATCAATGGAATTCGATAATTTCAGACTTAACTCATCTGGTTTGTTTTTCTGTTTATATGACCATTCAACTTTTAAGGTATCGGATATTCCATATTTGAAATAATTAATAAAATATTCTTCTAATAACGCCTGAATACTGCTTAAATGTAGATTTCGAATATCAATTTTTTTCAATTCATTCAGCGTGACCATTTTATTGTTGCACTTGATTAAAGGCTTTTCATGAAATTTACATATAGGACAATCCATTGGAATTTTCAGTTCAAATTTTTCAGAGCTTGGAGTGTCAGCAGAAAATTCAAAATCAATTTTTGCGTATTGCTGATCATGTTCACTTGGAAAACTATTTTTTTTGTCTCGAAACAAATCACTCCATCCAAATGCTGACAACATTCTTATAAAGCATTTAATTGTTTCAGATAAGATATCTGTCGGCTTATTTTCAAAATTTTGTAAAGTTCGTTTACCAAAAGTTCTTGTCATCAATAGATTAATTTTTGAATGTAGCAGTTCCAGGCTATCTGAAATGTCTTGAAGGGCCAATTGAACGAAATCAGAAGTATCATTGTTTTGAACTGATTTCGATAATTCTTGTATAAATGACTGTGGATGTGCAATAATATTTCTCATTGAATTTGCAATACTCCCTGCAACGAGCTTCCAATCATTTTCTCGTTTTTCACCTGCAATGGGTGCATAATTAAATGAAATATCTGCAATCATTGCTGTGGGGATAAGTCCAAGAACAGGGGACAGGGATCGAACATACCTTGCAATCATTTGCGAATAAATTGTTTTAGAATCTTCAGGCATCTTGAGTGCCAAATAACTTTCGCCTTTGGAATATTTCATTCCAGGTACAGGTAGTTTGACATAGTGAGAAAGACAGTTTTCAAAACCATCTTTTTTCAATAAGCGATCTAAAAATAATTGAAACCCCTTTGAAATTTCATCTTTCTTAAAATGTGTTTTTGCCACTAATTCCTGAATAATTTGATGTTGTAATCGCTTATTCTCTTCTGAGGTATTAGATGATTTACATACAAATAGTTCTTTATTATGAATGCTCCAGCAAATTGCAGTAGGACAGTTACATTCTTTACATTCTGGATGATTTAGCATAAAAATCCAGGGATATTGCAATAAATCTCGAAGCATTTTATTGTTAGACTTATTAAACAATTCACATAATAAGACAGAATGTAAGATGGATTTTTTCTTTTTTTCATCTTTAACAGTTTCTACGATCTCTTCCTCAATGGCTTCTATCAACTTCGCATAATCACATTCATTATGCGTATTATTGTTAATCAAGTAAGCTGGTCGCCTTAATCGATCGATATTTGTATTAGGATGATATTCTTTTGGTGGTTGAAGATTGCAGTAAAAAGTAATCCATTTTATGTATCCTTTATCTAAAAATGAAGGTAATTTATTTTCAGATAAACTCATATCATGTTGCAGAATATCATTTTCATAAATACGAATTAATTCTTCAAGCGCATTTTTCTCATTCATTTTTGCAACCATTTCATTTGGCCATAATAATTCATTTTTACCATCTTGCCTGGGAATGAGTTGAAGCACCTCATTGATACAATCTGTCCATGTTTTTGATTGGTTATTTTTCATGATGATCCTTTTTTAGCTCGCATGTTTATTTTTTTCATTTAAAACATAAATTTTTTTTTGTAAATTAATGCTAGAACATTTGACAGTGAATTTATGCAGATACTGTATTTAAATTCATACTTAAATTTGTACAAGCAAAAATGGCTTCGGCGTCATTTAGTTCCTGACAAAATTTTGATACAACTTCGTTTTGTATTGGGTTTGTCATATTATAATAGATTTATTTTTTTCTTAATTTTTAATTATATCAGCATCTGTTTGAAATAGCAATTTAAATGTTTGCTTGCACTGTAATTGGGGTCAGAGTAAAAATAAGCTTAAACTGCTGC
>Ga0272440_1001368_pt1 | contig 19939 bp, 1 predicted proteins | sample SSMMMBAug17_FD_192440 | JGI IMG/M metagenome (GOLD analysis project Ga0272440, IMG submission 192440) | Marine sediment archaeal communities from Little Sippewissett salt marsh, Falmouth, MA, United States - SSM-MMB-Aug17 | ecosystem: Environmental > Aquatic > Marine > Wetlands > Sediment ...
TTTATGATCGCTTACTTATTGTACGATCAAAAATAATTATGACCCCTTACTGAATCACCTCCAAAAAACAATTTGATGAATCCCCATCGCTCCCATCACTCTGTCTTGCTTCAGGCATATCACCAGTACCCAAGCCCAGCGCAGTTAAATGATTTACCTTGATATACACAACCCCATCTTCTGAACGAATCGGTTCCGCCAATAATGTCTCTGCACGAAATCCATCATATTGGTCTCCTATTTCTGATACATACATCCAAATCTCAGGCGACTGAATCAGCATTTCATAAAATTTACAGACAGGATTTAACCGCATGGGAATTTCAATAAATGGCGCAAATAGATCGACCCGATCCCCATTAAGCATCGGATTATACAAGACCTGACAATCTTTGTATTTCCCTTCTGCCATTTCAAAATGTAACGCAATGCCTGTGCCAATTGCCTGACCGCCAAAGGTATAATAACTGACAATGGCATTTAACATGACATTGCTTTGAATGATATATTCTTCTTTTAGAACAAGTAAATCACTTGTTTGATCATGTGCAATGAAATCAGGATGATCAATATACAAATCTATCAATGACAAAGGAGGTATTTTAATTGCCAGGCGCTTTTCAATGCCGTCCAGGTTTTTAACCAATATGTTAAACTGTTTGCCAATTAAAGGATAGAAAGCGGTTTCACCTTTTGTAACAAAATATGCTTTCTCTCCATAGACACCTCCTGACGCCTTCGGGTATTCAAATATTTTTTGGATTTCAGATTTTTGAGTTTCCCGATCTATCTCTGATGCATATTGATGATAAACCACTGTATATGATGCAATGGCTGCTGATGACTTTCTCATGTCGTAAAAATTGAATTTGATTGTATTTTTTGTCAATGTATCTGTCAAGGATTGCACAAGTTGGCTGCTAACAGGCTTTCCGGGTGACCATGAATATAAGTACGAATCGTTCACTGTCCTTTTTAATGATTGATTTACCAAAACTTCTTCAGTATTGCCTGTTTGTATGCTGAGACTTAATTCTGCCAGGTTCTTTTTGAGAACATGAAGGTCAAACCCATTCTTATTTTCTATATGTGATATTTCGAGCATGGGACAGAAAGGATCAAAGGTATCAGCTTCAAGGGCAAGATTTATTTCTACCTGTTTATCATTTATCGTAATTGTTTCAGGATACTCAATGGGTTTATAGTTTTTTGCATAAACGATTATTCGATAGGTTCCTTGAGGCATATTTTCTTTGAATGTCTTTGTCGTTCCCATTTTATTGATGATGAATTGATCGTTTTCCTTAGAGATAAATGATACAAAATAACGATCTCCTGGTTGATACATTCCACTCAAGTTGATTAAAACAGATGGCAATTCTTCTGGATCCTCTTGTGATTGAACATTGATATAGACATTGGCAACATCTGAATACACATGACCATCAAATATTTGATATGAAAAATTATCTGAGAAAATTTTATTTTCATTATCCGGGATATATATAAAGTCACCCTGTATTGGATTGGTAAACATCAATACACCATATTCTGGTTGTCTCAGAATAGAAAACAACACAACATCATTATCGACGTCAATGTAATTCAATTTGCCAAACAATTTATCTCCCACCATAAACTCAAAAACATCTGGATGCGCAATGGGAATATCATTGGTATTATGTACATTTATTGCTACAGTTTTTATCTGTGAAGAACTCATATGGGGATCTGATACACTGAATGTAACAGAATCCATACCAAAGAAATTTTGTTCAGGTGTATAATGGACCTGATTTCCATTCATGTGAATATTTCCTGATTGGGGTGGATTTTCAATATGATAGGTCAATGGATCATTATCAATATCCAATGCTTTCAATGTAAACAAAACAGTGGTTTCTTCAGCCGCTTCTATCGTATTGGCAAAGGCTCGAGGAGGATCATTCACTGATAAGACGTCAATATGCATCTGTTCGGAAGAAGTGGTTGTATAGCCATCAGAAACAGAGAATGTGAAAAAATCCGCTCCATGAAAATTCTCAAATGGTGTGTAAATATAGCTTTGATTGGAAATCATTGACAGTGTGCCATGAGATGGTTGCTGCGAAATACGATATATCAACGCATCTTGATCCGGATCTATGGCATGAATATTAATTTCTGTGGAAATGTCTTCAAGACAGGTAAATGGCTGTGTTTCAGGAATAATTGGCGCATCATTAATGGATTTGATAAAAATGTTAAGTTCTATGGTTTGAATATTGTTTACTTTAAGCGTAAGACTGTCATGGCCATACACATTTGTTTTTGGCGTATAAACCAAAAATGGCGGGATACCGCTGAGATCTCCTTTTGTTGGTAGTTTTGCAATGTTTAAGTCCTGGGGCTTATGAAGCATTGTTAAATGGCTGGCGATAGATATAGCGTGATCTTCCTGTGTCAGTATATCGACATCGGGTACACCGACATTCAAACGAATCATTGCAGGTTTTGAATCGGTAATACCATCATTTGCACAGATTGAGAATTGATCAACCCCCCAATATTTTTCTGCTGGTGTGTAGGTCAATTTTTTGCCATTCATTTCCAATGTGCCATGTTGCGGATGCTCGTAGAGCTTGTATATCAATTCATCATTATCCTCATCTGATGCGGAGAGTGTGATGTCAAAGGGCATGCTTTCCATAATGACATGAGATTGAGATAAAATATCTGGTGGATCATTTACTGGAATGATTTGAACAGTCAATACACCAATATCTGAAAGAATATGGCCATCATGAACAGCATACTGTATGACATCCTGACCATTTGCATTGTGTTTTGGCATATATACGATTTCGCCTGTCGCCCTATCAATCAATGTAAGCGTTCCTTTCGTACCATTTGTAATTATTTGAAATGTTAATGGATCGCCATCAATGTCTTCTGATTGGAGTGTTCCATAAACCAAATTGTCTTCCAACAGTTGAAGCTGTTGATTGAAAACTATTGGCGCATCATTTATGGGTTGAATACTGATGTATACTTTGCCCTCATTTGAATATTCCTGATTATCACCCGACTGAAAGGAAAAGGTATCCATACCATAAACATTTGGATGTGGTGTATAGTGATAAATGCCCTGACTGCTATCGATGAATTCAATATCTCCTTTTTCAGGAAATTGAGTGATCTCAAAAAAGAGTGTATCTTGATCTGGATCAGTGCCATTCAAATGTCCTTGCTTTGATGTGTCTTCATCCAACTTCATTGTGCTATCTGTTACAACAGGTGGATCATTGACTGCTGCAATATGAACCATCACACTGGCAGTATCCGATTCATTGTGTTGATCGCTTGCTGAAAACGTAAAAACATCAGAACCATTATGATTCACGTCGGGCATATAGGAAAATTTGCCAGTCAACGTATCCAATGCGATCCCCCCCTTTTTGGGTAGATTTTTCAATTGATACGTCAGCGTCACACTATCAATATCAGATGATGGGAGTTGATAGATTTGAGAGCGTTCATCTTCATTTAAGTTAATTTCAAAATCATATACAATGGGTGCATCATCAACTGGCAGAATCGTTATGCGAATTTGTGCGGGATCAGAATTGTCGCTGCCATCACTGACAAAACATGAAAAATGATCAAAGCCATAGTAATTGGCTGCCGGAATATAAGTAAACTCACCTGAGCTTTGATTTAAACGTAACGTCCCATGATCGGGTAAATATTGCGTATTGAATATCAACGCATCATTTTCTTTGTCAAAGGCCTTTAATTTTCCATTGTATACTTGATCTTCATGAATGGTCAGATTATCAGATGTGATTTGAGGGGGATCATTACTTTCCTCAATCGTGATCTGAATTGTTGCTGCATTGGAACAGGTGTATTCATCACATGCCTGGTAAGAAATGGTATCCCTCCCAGAGTAATCTTGATTTGGGGTGTAAATGAATTGCTGATTGTTGATTTCCACAATTCCATGTTTCGGAGCATTGAGCACATGGTATCCAATTGAAATACTGTCTACATCCTGTGCAGTTAAATCAATATGGACAACATTATCTTCTATCGTATGAATATCATTTATGTCAGCAATAACAGGCGGATCATTGATTGCATGGATCGTTAACATGACTGCCATTTGCGTGGTTTCACTGCGATCTGATACCGCGATAATCATTTCATCCAATCCATTGTAATTTTCATCCGGGTAGTAAAGACAAGCTGGCGGTGTGCCAGTGATTCTGCCATGACCTGGCGTATTGATATTCACTTGAAGTTCATCGCCATCCACATCATGGGTAACGATGGTTATTGGCCTGGGCGTGTCTTCGATCAATTCAATTGGGAGAAAAACAGTTATTGTTGGTGGATCATTCACTGGTGAAATATAGATGGTCATGACTATTTCTCGTTTTTCATGAATATATGTCAATGCGTCGTATCCATTATAATTTTCATTGGGGGTATAGATGATTGTATCTGCTATGGCAAGAGTTCCTTTCACAGGCCATTTCGCAATTGTTTTGGCGTTTAGAATACGGGTTAAATCAATGGATGTATCTTCTGGTGTCTGAATGCCGGTACCACCAACCTGGATCTGAATTTCTGAAAGATTACTTTGCAATTGACCATCATCTGCAACATATGAGAAGGAATCGACGCCGATAAATGAAGGATCAGGTATATAGGTAAGATATGAAGATTCAAGTTTTTCCAGTAAACTGTCAATTGTATATCCCATGCACACAATCTGACCATATTCCGGCAAGGTTTTCACATATATATTTAATTTGTCCGGGTCTTTATCAGTGGCAATTAATTGAATTTCTATTGATTCACCCATTCTTGTCTCAAGTAACTGCGGCACTGTTTCGGGTTTGTCATTCACCGGATCGATATGAATTTGAATGATTGCAGAATTGCCAGTGCTATTGCGATCAGAAGCTGTAAACATGAATGTATCTGTTCCATAGGTATCCGGATAGGGAGTATAAACAAACGAGCCTTCAGTCTGACTGTTTATTTCTGCAATCCCTTTGCCTGGTGGACTGACGATTGTGTAAGACAGAATGTCATTGTCTGGATCAAACACATCAAAAAGACCTGAAACACCTTGGTCTTCATGCAATTGAATTTCTCCATCATAGGCCAGTGGAATATCGTTTACAGGCGTAATGGAAATCGCTATGGTTGCTATATTTGAATCTGCATTGCCATCATTGGCAATACAGTAAAAGTAATCTTCACCATAATAATTTGCATTGGGCGTATAGGTGAACATACCTGTTGAAGCGTGGAGATTCAGTGTGCCAAATTTTGGATGTCTGTCTATTCTGAAGGTTGATCGATCATTATCCAAATCATTGATGATGAGTTGGCCATGTATGGAAGTGTCTTCATCCAGAAACAGTTTTTCATTTCTCAGAAGAGGGCCATTATTGGACTGAATAAATTCAGCAACAACAGTATAATTTCGATCTACATCACTAATAACATATTGATTTTCTGTAATAATATCGGGTTCATCATTAACAAGTAAAAGCCCCATCTGATATCCCACGTCAGGCTGAATGATAAAACAAATATCATCCCCCTCGTCCAACAGGATTGTACCTTCTGGTTCAATTCTTCCATGTTCATTCGCACTGGCTTGAATGGTATATTGTTTTCGCTTAAAATTGGCAATCAGTGTGTGATCTTTTTCGATATGATTGAGCACAAGCATATTGTCTTGGGTTTTCGTTTCAACGCCATCCACTGTCAGCCGGTCAAAAATATATCGGGTGTCTGGTATGAAAGTAAACGTAAGCGATTGCCCGCTATCTGCATAAAGGATACCTTCTGGTTCGATATGGCCATTTGCGCCTGATATGGATGTAATACAGTACACACGTTTGAATGTTGCATGCAATTCATAATGACCAATCACTTCATTGAGTGTAAATTGGTTATTGATGACTGGCTGCGGTATATTGTCCAGGAGTAATGTATCCAGTATATAGCCATCTGATGGCAATATTGAAAAGGTCAAATTCATATTGTCAGTGACATTGATATCACCCGATGGTGAAATCATCCCGCCTCCCCCTGCACTTGCATGAAAAATGTGCTTTACAGAAGCAAAACTGACAGTAATGGTATGATCTGATGTAATATCAATAAAAGCATACTCAAATATACCTTCATCATTGGCTGAAGACTGATTGATGATTGGAACATGTTGACCATCAACAATCACCTGGCCAATTGCATAACCTTTATTTGGGCGAATAATAAAATGCTGATTATCTCCTGAAAAAACAGTGACAATACCTTCAGGTTCTATCGTACCGCCAACTCCCTTGATTGCCCGAATGGTGTGGACTTTTCTGACAAAGTTTGCATGAATTTCATGATTTGCTTTCACCTTGATAAACGAATACACTGAATCAGAAGCAACCGGTTGACCATCAACAAGCAAACTTTCAAGAGCATAGCCCTTGTCTGGAACAATCTGAAATGTGATGTTTTTTTCTTTGCCAATGCGGATCATTCCGGATGGTTCAATTTTTCCTTTTCCACTGACAGTTGCCGAAATATTGAATGCAGGCGTAAATGTGACAAACACTTCATGATTTGCATCTACATTGGAGAGGGTGTACGTGTTATCGCTCACATTAACTTTTGACAAATCAACCCAAAACTGATCAATGGTATATCCATCAGCAGGTGTAATGACAAATGTTTGTTGCGCGCCTTTTTTGATGAACAGGTCTCCTGATGGCCAAATCTGGCCATTACTCCCACATGTGGATCGAATCGCATATTGGATGGATCCAAAGGCTGCGATTAGATCATGATCTGATTGTACATTGGTGAAACAATATGGCTGACTGATCGTTGAAGCTACATTGTCAATCATTAAACGATCAATTTTAAAACCATCATTTGGGATAATGTCAAAACATTGACAGCGACCTGAAAAGATTTCAATCCTTCCGGATGGGATCACCTGTCCATTTTCACCAGACTGTGCTGTAAGGGTAAATGAGGGCACCGATTCCTGAAACAGTGTTTTGCCAGTCATGCGGCTTAGATTACCAGCGCGATCTCTAAATCGAACAAAAATTTCTTTGCTGCCATATCCATTGCCGATTTCCCAGGTTTTCTGATGCGAAAAACGTTCCCATTTGCCGCCTTCATCATAATTTAAATTACTGATATAAACATCTGAAGCCCCGGATGCCCCCAGTTTCAAGTGTATATTCTTGATTGTCGTTTGTTCAGGCGGGATCACATTTACGTTTTGGGGAGGCGTGGTATCGACTCGAAATGCAATGGATGTTGTCTCTCCAATACGCCCTTCTTTATCTACTGATGCCACATGAAAGTAGTAATTGACATCATCACCTTCCAAATCCCGACTGGTAATTTTTCTTGAACGAATGGGAGGTTGATTGAGCGTATTTATCTTATTAATTGAATAATCTGCATCCTTGCTAAAAAAAGTATAGTATTTTTGATCTAATGCATGCCCCCAACTCACAGATATGTTTTCACGATTGGAAATAGGCGGAACATTGATATCCTTTATTTTCCCTGTGATTTCTTCACGTTTCAGTGTTCTAAAACTTTGGGTGGTAGAATAGAGTTTTGTAAGCCTATGACTGTTTTTTCTGGTTCGTTTTTTGAGTTGCGTTTGATAAAAAGAAAAATCAACATGATCACCAACTTCGTATGAACCCGCCTGATTTCGTTCATCAGTTCCTAAGTTTTGTGGGCCTGCCCATTGTATCATCTCATTTTCAGAATCAAAATAAGCTGTCAATCGAATCTCATACATACAGTTTGGTTCCAGACCGACAATAATGAAACTGCCATCTTTATTGACATTTCCCGACTTGATAAAGTGACCATTTTTGTAAAACAGATCATAGAACATCAATGCCTGATCTGGAATTTCACACACACCTGAAATCATAGACGGGTTCGCATCCCACAAAACAATATTGACAACATCCCCACACTGTTTTCCATATTTCACAATATCCGGATAATCAGTCGTGTGAACTGTAATAACATAATCACTGATTAAGTTTCCCTGTTGACTATATTTTTGGAGTTGATCCACATGAAACGTACCCTGTTCATCGGTCATAACAACACCGCTGCGTTTTAAAATCCCTGTACCAGACAGGGAATGAATTTCGATAATGGCCTTAGATTCCGCCCGACCTGTATGAATATTTCGAATGGATCCACTTATTGAACCACATTCCTCAAGCATCATGTTTAAATGATTTCCGGGCATTTGATTGGTTAACTGTTCGGGCAGAAAAGTGTCGGAATTCCCTGCGGCTGTAATAATGTAATCATTTGCCTGAGGCGCATTGTGCCATGCATAAATGCCTTCTTTGTCAGTCACGACTTTTAATTCAAGGTTGAGTGATTCTGAAGCGATCCTCACTGAAATGCCCTTTAATGGTATGTTTTCATGAGCGCTAGTTATTTTTCCCTGGATTAACAGCCCTGGAGTCAGAAAAATTTCTGTTTCAATATCTTTTGAAAGTTCAACTGGATAAATGATTTTATAGGCATCACTGGTATTCTGAGGCCAAACCTGAACAAAATAATCGTCTTTGACAGGCAACACAGGCAAAAAAAACTGGCCGGTTTGATTGGTTTGTGTCCATGCATAAACTGACGTATCACTGGCAGATGTTATTTCGACTTTTGCATGTTTAAGTGGCGCATTGTTATTGCGATACACTGTGCCTGATGCTTGATAGCCTTCTATTGGTGTCAGGATGAAATCAACAGTCGTCCCTGTAGAAATATGCTGGTACTGCTTTGATAAATAGCTCTGAGTGATTTCTGGTTTTGCAGTTAATTGATAATCATTACTTTCTGGCAATCCTGTAATTAAAAAACTGCCTTTAAAATCAGAAAAAACACCACTCCCTGTTTGATATATTTCCGACCAGGCATCAACCCAAATTCCTGGTAATGGTTCATTGCTGGTACTTAAAATCATCCCTTGAATCTGTTTGCTATCAGGAAGAGAAGATTCGATTGTGGCATTGTTTTCCAAAATATCGATGGTATCTGCCTGATCCAAAAGCCACACCAGGGTTGAATTGCCATAATACATTTTTGGCGTATTTTCAGCGAAAACATAGATCAGATAATCTGATCCAGGATACAAGCCATTGATCGTAAAGTGTCCAGTATGATCGGTCATACTATCCTTGTGGAAATCTTGCTGTTCAGACCAGGTATACACACGATATCCGGCAAGTCCATTTCCATTATAATCAGTAAACCTGCCTGAAATCTGTCGCCCCGAAATCACATTAAAATTGATATGTTGTGCCGAATTTTCAGAAATATCCACCATTTCGGCATGATCAAAAAGAACTGTGTGGGGCTCAGACGCACTAAAGTACTGATGAATAAAATCAGATGACGTGAGATAAACAATATAGGAATCAAATTTGGGCAGACTGGATATGGTATAAGATTCTTGCCGATTTCCATCAAATATAATATTGGCAACCCCCCCTTCAATGTGATTCGTAGAAATGGCATGAATGGTCACTGTTTGCCCAATGATTGCATGTTCTGGAAATGATATGATGCCAGATATGTGTGACAGATTGGTTCGATCCAATCTGAATACAATTCCTGAGGCCGGTTTTTCGGAGATATCAATGATTGTGGCACTTTCTCTATCTTGCGCATGATTGTAGTATTCATTTGAAAAAATATCAGATATTAACGCAATGGAATAATCCTTTGAAGGCAAAAGTCCTGACATACTGAAAGGCATAGGGTCTCCATTGCCGGTAATTGATATCACTTTTCCAGAATCAAGCATGTTTGACCAGGATTGCAATTGTATCATTTCTCCCTTTTCCAGACCAATGATTGTCCCAGATATTGAAGATAAAGACCTTTCCTTGAGTGATAAGTTGTAATCCGCCAAATTTTCTGTCAGTTGAATCGTTTGATGCAGATCAAGATATCGTTTTGCCTGAACATGAATTGTCCATTGCCCCTGAGTTAAGCCTGTGAGTGTATACATGCTGTTTTCAACTATCGCATCAATAACGCATAAATTCTGGGTTGATTGAGCTTGAATGTGAATATCAGCAATACGACTTTCCAGGCCATTTGCAAAAATACGACCGCTAATGGTTAATGCGTCTTGAAGAAAAATATCTATGGGGGGATGATCATGGCTTATTTTTTCTGAAGTATAGGGAACAAGCCCTTTTTCTTGAATCCGAATGATGTAGTCATTGATATCTGGATCAATTCCATATATTTCGAATTTTCCACTTTCATCAGTCAAAACACCTGTATGAAACAGGGCGTTCTCAGAAGATATCTGGATATACAGGTTTTCTTTTGCAGGATGGGACATGGAATCAATAAAAACCTGGCCTGCAATTTTGTATTGAGAATCTATGACAAAATCAATATCGTATTGGTTCTGATGAATAATATCCACAGAAACAGCACTGTCCAGGTTACTTTGTAACGAATAGTACTGATTGGAAAAATATTGGGGAAAAGCAGCAACAATATAATCTTTTGCGATAATCATGTTTGTCAGGCTATAGGCACCATCTGCATTCGAAAATGTGTGATACTGGATTCCAGCTTTACTTTCAGCCCAGGCAATTATCTTAACATTGACAACAGGTTCATCCAGATGATTCCGCACCTTTCCAAAAATTGCATTTCCTTTCCGAAGTTTAAAATTGATCTGGCTTTTCCCTGTAGCCACTTTTGTTCCCAACTCTCTGGTTTCAAGATATGGATACACCTGATAAGGATATTGATCGGCTTGGATTTCAACGACATAGCCTTTATCAAAGGCATCTGCCTGGCTTACATTTGTTAAGCCGACAATCGTATAATTTCCATGATGATCACTTCGCGCCATATTTCCTTCATTGAAATAATCAGACCATGCATTCACCCAAATGCCATCCAGGGGATTATCAGACATATCCAGTACCTGGCCGGATATCTTATCGCCAGGGACAATCTCAATATCAATATTCTGAAGTACAGGATCTGTTGGCTTCACAATTATAGGCTCGCCAGACAAGTCAGTGAAGCTGTATGATCGATTGTATTCTTGATGCCAGACTGAAATCTTGTACCCTTTGTTTGGATTTAAACCAGTGATTGTATAATATCCCAATTGGTTGGTCATTGTCTGAGCAATTGTTTGATTGTTAAAGTGGATTTCTACCTGAGCAAATGAAACCGGTATATTGTCAGTGGTATACACTTTTCCAGAAAAACCCGCGGGTTCAGTTTCTTTTAATTCAAATTTGATCTCAGGAAGATCGTTGTTCATAACAGAAAGCGTTTGTGCATCTTCCCATGTTTGCGCCTGATAATAGAACTGACCCACATAATCAAAATTCCCAGCTGGCGGCCAGGCAGAAAGGATATACTGATCTGATGGCTTTAATTGATTGAACGTATATGCACCTTCTGAATCGGTTGTTTTGCCTTGAATAAATGTTTCATTTTCCCATAGTTCTACCCAATAACCAACAAGCGGAAAACCACTCTTTTCTGAAATGACACGCCCCTGTATCATTCGACTGATTTCAGCGTCAAATTCAGCAATCACAGTGTGCGCTTTATCTGCTTGAATAACAATACTGCGGACCTGGCCCATCGGCTGATTATCAACAAAGACCTGAGAAATCTTGTAATTTTGTTCAGGTACAATCTGAAAGCGTTGTAAATCATTTTCTTTAATTTCAATACGTCCAGATGGAGTAATTTGCCCGCCAATTCCAGAGGTTGATGTGATGGAATACCAGGTTTCTGCAGTGAAATTGACCCAAAGTTCATGATTGTCTGTTACCGCATTCAATACAAAATCGGATTGTGGTGCCAATTCGTTCCCATCAAGCATGAGCCTGGATACAAAAAATCTATCTTCAGGAATCAGTTGAAATGCAATACTATTTCCAGGCAGGATTGATATATTCCCTGAAGGCGTAATCATGCCGCCCGCACTTGCAGATGCTGTCACTGTCCACAGGGTCAAAGGCTTAAATGTGGCTGAAATCGTATGATCTGATGAAACATCCCAAAAACTATATGATGAAACAATATCCTGCTGCATGCCATCAACTGTCAGGGTGTCAATGACAAAGCCTTCATCTGGTATGATAAAAAAGGTATAATCTCCATCAACATCCATTTCTTGTATGACAGGAGAGATTGATCCATTTTCGCCTGCATTGATATCCAGTTGATATTTGTTAAAGGTGACTGATATGCTGTGCGGTCCTGAAATATTCCAGAAAATGTATGGCGGCTCGTTGACCGGTTGATTATCCATCAATACCGTGTCGATTTTATAACCAGGGTCAGGAATCATCATGAACGTCTGGGATTCACCCGTGTTTTTTCGGATTGTGCCTGATGGTTTTATCTGACCATTTTTTCCTGATGTCGCAACAATTGTGGGTTTCTCTCTAAAGGCAGCAGATACAGTATAGTTTTTTGAAATACTCCGAATAGTATACTCAGTCAACTGGCCAACTGGCTCACCATTGATGATGATCTCATTCACTTCATAATTTGCATCAGGTAGAAATTGAAAATTCTGATGTTCACCTTCATTGACCCAAATCATCTGATTGGGAATGATTCTGCCATTTTCGCTATCTATTACAGCAATTTGGTATTGAATCGGACAAAATTGGGCAGAAATCTCATGATGATCTGCAATATCAAGGAATGTATAATGAGTGATTTCTCCTTTGAAAATACCATCAATCCAAACACTTTCAATATCATAGCCATTATCTGGGACAATAGTGAACGTCTTTGTCTCTAATTCGTCTACAGAAATTGGGCCAGAAGGCAAGATCTGTCCCCCATATTGTGCATCAGTGGTGATTGTAAATGTTTTGGGCACATTGGATACATGCACCATTATTTCAATTTCAGCAGAATTCTCTGACCAGGAAATGCCATCAAAAGCTTTCCACAAAAAAGTGTCCATGCCATAATATCCAGTGTCTGGTACATAACTCAGTTGGGATATTTGAAGCACTGGCACTTGTGAATTTTCGAATATGTCGGTTTCGTTTTGCTTGATTGTACCATGTTCTGGGAGTGAAATGATTTGAATGGATTCCAGACGATCATTTTCAATGTCGGTAAAGGCGTCAAGAAAATCTTTGGGTTCAAAATCAGTTGGCGTATTTTCATAACCCGATTTACTGATATTGACAATTTCAGGGGGGTCATCTACAGGAATCACTGAGATCAAAAACCCAGCGGTTACAGATTGACCATTGGATGTACCAGTGATTAAAATATGCGCATCCCCATTTTGATTGTTATGTAGATGCAGATGAAGCATATTGTTTTCAATTCTGGGATCAACCAGGGATTCATGGTCATTGTGGGCAATTTGTTTGATAATTTCATCATCATTGTTGTCCGGATCGGTAAAAATTTGAGATATATCGATATTTCGATCTGAATCGTCTTCATACATTGTTAATGTGGGAATGGATTGTTTAATCACTGGCGGGTCATCAATTTCATGGACTGTGACAGTAAATTGTTTTGTATCGCTCAAATGACCTGGATCTGTGGCAATTAATGTAATTTGGGCGGTTCCAAATTGTTGTTCTGATGGTATCAGTGTTATGAAAAAGGCATCCTGATACGCAATATGAATATTTTCTTCAGAAATGAGTTTCGTGTTTGAACAATATATTGTCAGGATCAATTCTGATGCACTTGTTTCAGGGTCAGACATAGTAAATACGATATCTGATGCCGCATTATTTTCATTGATTGATATATCGGATATCTGAGAAATGACAGGTGGATCATTGATTGCAAGAATGGTCACATCAAAACTGTGCGTCATACTATAAATACCTGATTGCGCAGTAATTGAAATTTGGGCAGCCCCAGACTGATCGGGCTGACAGGTCAGCGTCAGCATATTGGCATAAATGCTCGCACTGATCAGGGATTGATTTGTATTTTGAGAAACAGAATATGCGATCTGATCACTATCATGATCAATGTCCATAAATACATTAGACAGATCAATAACAACAGGCGCATCATCTTCATTGAAAGTTTGGGCCTTTATGGGATTGACAACAAATGGGGGATCATCCACAGGAATCACTAATATAGTGATACTTGCCCGACCACTCTGGGCAGAGATTTGTTCTCCATTTTCAGAAGATTCCACATCAAAGGAACCGATTTCTGTGCTGTTGGTATATGGGCAAAACACGAATCCTTGCTGAGCCAGTGTGTAAGAAATATAAGTGCCTGATAGCATTTCACGATGATAATATGTATCAAATAATTGGCCTGATACAATATGGCTGATCCTGAGAAACCGAACTTCAGCACCATCCATCGCATGCCTTTTCAGAATTATTGGTTCAGTGCAGCGATCTTCATATGTCGTTGTTGTAAATGATTGCGGTGTATCTGCGACAGGTATAAAATGGATATTTGCAGTGGCCGTGTTTTCAGACCAGGAAGAACCATCAAAAGCCTGCCAGTAAATTACTTGTGAGACAGTACTGTTTTGCGATGCCACATAGGATAATGAAGAAATATCTTTTAACGCAATCTCTTGATCCAAATTTATGGGCGTTTGGTTTAAAAATAGGGTTCCGATTTCAGAGATTTGTAAGCCTGTAATGCGAATGTAATGCATTGTATCGTTTTCAATATCCAAAAACTGATCAGTGAAATCTGATATACTGAAAACAAGCACATGATCTTCAATGATATATTTATCAAAATCCAACACAGTAGGCGCATCGTTAACAGGCAAGATATTCATTTTTACATATTCATCTTGAGACCATGTATCGTTCTTACTGGCCCGCCACAAAAAACTCGCAAATCCATTAAAGTTTGGATCTGGTATAAATACAAGCTCGCCAGAAAGCAAAACATCAATGTGAAGCGTCTGATCTTTGACGAGAGGGATACCATCAAAGGCATGCTCCTGGGTCGTTTTCTGACTGTCAAACAAAAGTCGCCCATTTTGTGGAAGGGTTGATAATTTTATATAACTGGTTGAGTTTAAGTTGAAATTTTCCAGATCATCCGCATCGAAACTCAAATATTGATCTTCCAAACCTGATTTATTAATCGTACTGATACCAATTGGGTCAGCAATAATAGTGATGAAAGCGATTGCCGATCCTTCTGACCAGTTGGTGCCATCAAAGGCTATCCAGGTGTAAGCTGCTGTGCCGCCCCAGCCAGGTTCAGGTTGATATCTCAACGCAGATAAGTGGGTCGCAGTTATTTCTGCGTCTTGTATAATTGGACGTTCATTGATTTGCAATTGACCCAATTCCGGGAGTTGAATAATTTTGATTGCATGTAATGTATCCTGGTCTTCATCATAAAAATGATTGGTAAAATCTGATATTGAAAAATTCACCGAAATATTTTCATTCCCCTGCATATGGATGTCTGAAATGAGCGGAGGATCGTTTACCGGACGTAAGTGAATGAAAAAAATGTTCTCTGAAATCATCCCCCCTTGCGCGTCTGAAACACTAAAGTGAAAAAAATCTGATATTTCTTCACTGCCATCATGATCATAGTGAATCCTGTTATTGTTAATATCCGATTGAAGAAAAGTATCGTTCAATGCGAGGACAATGCCATCTTTTCGGAGTAAACCATGTGAAGGTAGACGTGTTAAAGTATAAGTAAGGTCATGCGTTTCCAGATCACTGGCAAAAAGTCTGGTTTCGGAAATTGCACTGCTGGCACCTTCATACAGCGTTAATGCATTATTCTGTATGATTTCAGGTAAATCATTGACAGATATGACAGTAAGATCAAAAGCGACTGATATGCTTGCCCCCATTGAATCTGTCACCATGATTGTAATTTCAGAAATCCCATGTTGATTTGGAAGCGGAATAATATCCAATTGATAATTACCATTATCACAGGTGTGAGATATATTTTCTACTGGAATCAAGTCAGTATTTGATGAACGTACTGTAAGTGTCATGCTGCATGGAAGGGATTCGGCATCAGTTGCAGTAAATGAAATATTATGAATGGATAAATCTTCCAATATGTTCTGGTCGCGAATATCTGAAAGAACTGGCGCATGTTGTATCACAAAGCTTGATTCATCTGAAAATGCAGACCCCATCAATGCCGTGTCAATTGCCTGAACGCCCCAATAATAGGTTCCAGAAGCGAGGTTTTTAATTGTTGCAGTCAGGGTTTGATAGTCTCCGCGAGCCGGGATCTGTCTATATCCATTGTGTGAATGCAATGCCATGGGCGACAGTATATCTGTGGCACCGGGGGTACTGCCGATATACAGATTATAACTTAATCCCTGGACTGGCGTTTTGTCATCACTTGCAGCAGACCATGATAAATACACATTTTGTGCGTTTGTGACTGCGTTCAGATTTTTGGGTTGTGATGGGGGGAGATTACTATGATGGATATTATTTGTATAAACTTTCGCTGTAAAAAAAAAATTGCTGCCCGAATGACCGGTGATTAGCATATCAAGATCCGCATCATTATCATAGTCCCCAAAAGAAACTGCCCCCTGAGAAACGCCAGTTATATCAATATTTGGATCTTCACGAAAATGCCCGAATATATTCTGATAGATTTTGGAAATCTTTTCATTGCCAGTATTTCCAGAAATAAAAATATCGAGATCTCCATCATTGTCATAGTCACCAAAAGCTGCTGAACAATCTGAAACCGCATCAAGCTCAGCATGTGTATTTTCAATGAAATGCCCCTCATGATTTTGATACAGTTTCGCAATACCGGTTGTACCTGTAAAACCCGCCAATAGAATGTCCAGATCTCCATCATTGTCATAATCGCCAAAAACCGATGCGCCAGAAGACACGCCAGGAAGGTCGGTATGTGTATCTTCACTAAAAATGCCATCAGTATTTTGATATATTTTTGAAATGTTCACCTTACCAGTATAACCGGTAATCAGTAAGTCCAGGTCGCCATCATTGTCATAATCTCCAAAGGATACCGAGCCATAGGAAACTCCAATTAAATCGTTTTGTGTATCTTCAATAAAAGTGCTGCCCATATTTTTATACAAAATTGAATATATCTGGTCTGAACTTTCGCCAGTCATTAAAATATCCAGGTCGCCATCATTATCATAATCTGCAAATGCGACAGCACTTTCAGAAACGTCTATGAGATTCAAATTTTCAATTTCATTAAAAGTGTCTTCTATATTGTTGTAAAGCCTGGAAACTCTTCCGCTCAAGTAACCTTTATCCCCTGTAAAAAGTAAATCAAGGTCAGTATCTCTATCATAATCGCCCAATGCCATCGCACCAGAAGACACATCTATCAGCTCAATATGGGTATCTTCAACAAAACTGCTGCCTGTATTAATATAAACTTTTGCTGTGTCGAATCTCAATATGTTCACATAACCGGAAAGAATAATATCCAGATCCATGTCATTATCGATATCGCCAAAGATTGCAGTGCTTTTATACACGCCTGTCAGGTCGATTGTGTTATCTTCAGTAAAATGGTTCGATACACGAACATTGAAACCCTTTTCTGAATAATTGAAACCATCCTCTACACGTATGATAATATCTGCTTCTCCAGGCATTTCTTGAGGTAGATCAATTGTCATGGTTATCAAATTGGGGATTTCGGGTGTTGTCGATACTTCAATCGAATTTCCAGTCAGACTGGTATTGCCAGATCTAAAGAAAATGCTTTCATGACTGACAATTTGATCATTTGATGATGTCGCAGAAATATTCAAGGGATTCCCTTCACTATCTGTAACTTGAAAAGCAATACTGATCGAATGCCCAATTATTGTATTCTGATTGATAATAGGTGATATTATTGGCGGATAGTTGACTGAAGTCACAGAAAAATCAAAGGTCGTTGTTGATTGAAGGCCATCTGAGGCTTTTGCAGATAGTGTTATTGACGTTTTTCCAATCTGATTTTCAACAGGGTGTACAATCATTGTATAATCATTCTCATTGCATGTAAAACTGATATTGTTATCAGGAAGCAATTCTGTGTTGTCGGAGTGAATTGTCAATTCAAAACTGCATGGTGATTCACTTGTATCAGCTATTTGAAAACTGATAGAATATGCCCTTATGTTTTCATCAATTGTCTGGTTAGCAATCGGTGAAAACTGTGGAGGCGCATTTATTTCAAAACTGTTTTCCAGAGAAAATTTTGAGCCAGAAAAAGCTGTATCCACTGCCTGAACGCTCCAATAGTATCGACCTTCTTTCAAGTTTTTCACAGTGGTCGTTAGTGTTTGGATAGAACCCCGAGCGGGAATTGTACGAAAGCCATCACGAAGAGACATCGGAGAAGCAATATCCATCCTACCGGACATTGTTCCAATAAACAGATTATAATTCAACCCTTCTGGCATTGTTTCTGAATCGTTTGCAGCAGACCATGATAAAAGCACATCCTGATCATTGACAACAGCATTCAAGTTTTCAGGTATCGAAGGTGGCGTATTGATCGTTTGAATATTATTTTGATAGATACAAGCAATTTTCTTTTTGCCTGTATTGCCTGTCAACAAAATATCGAGATCGCCATCATTATCATAATCACCAAATGCCACTGCGCTTTGATCGACATTCATAAGGGAGGCCTTTTTATCTTCATCAAAATCGCCATTTGAATTGATATAGATTTTTGTCGTGCTGCGTTTGCCATTATTGCCAGTGCCAGTCAGCAGAATATCGAGATCACCATCATTGTCAATATCTCCAAAAGCGACAGATCCATTTGCCACGCCGGTCAGTTTAATATTTTTGTTTTCAATATATTTTCCATCAATATTCTCATAAATAATAGAGACATAGTCATCACCATTATCTCCAGTGAGCAACATATCGAGATCCCCATCATTGTCATAATCGCCAAAGGCCACTGAACTTTTATAAACAGGTTCAACAGAAATATGTGCGTTAAACGTTCCATTTGAATTATTGTATATCAAGGCAGTCTGTGAATTATCCAGAAATCCAGAAACAAAGATATCTGGATCAGCATCATTGTCATAATCAACAAAGGCAGTTGCTCCGCGGCTGACATCAGTTAGGGAAATACTGGAATGATGTCGAAAGATGTTCTCCACATTTTCATACAATCGGGTAATGACACTGCTGCCTGTATGACCAGAAATCAAAATATCCAAATCACCATCAAGATCATAGTCCCCATGTGCAATTGCGCCAGTATAAACGCCTTCCAATTGGATATATTCACGAAAGCTGCCATTTACATTCTCAAAAACAGTGGCAATTTTATCAGAACCAGTAGAGCCAATCATGACAATGTCCAAATCACCATCATTGTCAAAGTCGCCAAATGATGCCGCACTATAAATCACACCAGGCAGGTTGATACCTTCATCTTCAGTATATATCCCATCCACATTTTCATAGATTTTGGCAATATAGCCTAGATCTGTATGGCCAGTGAGTAAAATGTCGAGATCAGCATCATTGTCATAATCTCCAAAAGCAACCGAACCTGAATCAATACCTGGCAACGAAATGTCCACATTCTCACTGAACTGATCAACAGGTTTGGCAGAAACCAAACAAAACAACACAAAAACGATAAACAGGCATTGAAAAAACGAATTTATTGATATTTTTCGTGTCTCATCACTGTTAAAGCGCATTTTCCACCTCCTTAATACCGAAATAATCACATCATAAACACAATAGAATCATCGGATATAATTTTTTTTCCATTTCAAACAAATAAATTAAAAACAGGCCCTGTTCAAAACATAACAGTTTTAACAAATTAAATTTAATAGCCTTCTACTTATATAGACACGAAAAAATTGAAATTCTTTCAGTTTTTTTTT
>Ga0272440_1001369_pt1 | contig 19933 bp, 13 predicted proteins | sample SSMMMBAug17_FD_192440 | JGI IMG/M metagenome (GOLD analysis project Ga0272440, IMG submission 192440) | Marine sediment archaeal communities from Little Sippewissett salt marsh, Falmouth, MA, United States - SSM-MMB-Aug17 | ecosystem: Environmental > Aquatic > Marine > Wetlands > Sediment ...
GATAAAACATGTAACGCCCTTTCAGGGCTAAAAAACTTGCTTGATTTTTACCCAGGGCGCTGCCCTGGGCTGGTATGTTGCTGCCCTTTCAGGGCTAAGAAAAACAATATCCGACTTTATGAGAAGCTTATTTTATTCACCGGCAATTTTGGTTACACTCAAAAAAAAAGCCACAAAAGGTAAGTATAGATATGGTGATCTATAAAAACCTTCGTGGCCTTTTTTGATATTTCAATTATTTTGATATTTGAGAAAAAGTCAATTAAAAATAATACCTTCAAGTATTGTTTAAAACAATATACTTGAAAATTTTTGTGATTGTCAACCTGAAAAAAAATTTTTATTATTCGTTTTTATGATTATATCGTGTGAACAGTAAAATGCCAAATCATTGAATTATTCCAATACGCTGGTGTGATTATATCTTAAACTGATGATAAGTTTTCGGACAGAAAAACAGTTCGTCCAACTGAAAATGTTCGACCGCCTGGGGTTGAAACCTTAGGCGGTCGTGCGGGAACCGAAATTTTTCAATACCAGGCGGTCGAACATTGCCCGGAAGGTTATACTTGTATATACCCGAAAACTTATGATCGCCTACTTAGGAATTCTATGAAAACAAGTTCCCCATTTTAAAAAATGTTCATCGGGGTTTTTGTTCTGTAGAGACGTAGCATGCTACGTCTCTACCTGCCAAACTATTATACGTTCAAGATAAATGGGGAACTTATTTTTGGCCTTGATCATCGTTTCGGCCAAATGGGAACATTGCGGTGAATCCAATGTAGGGGCGAACCTTATGTTCGCCCTCGAACTAAAAACGTTTGCGAACAATTGTTCGAGGGCGAACACAAGGTTCGCCCCTACATTGTGGCCGAAATGATGATCAAGGCTTTATTTTTCGATGATTCCTTATCCAAAAGGGAGAAACATAAAAAATGCCAATTCATCTGAAAGCATATATTAGAAAAGGAGAAGGCAAAACAATTGAATTTAAAGAAACCTTACCTTCAAAGAATCAAATTGCAAAGACTGTTGTCGCTTTCTCAAATACTGCTGGTGGAAAAATTATTTTGGGTATTGCAGATAAGTCTAGAGCAATAAAGGGGATTTCCGATGATCTGGTGATGTCCTGGCCAGATCTTATTGCTAACGTTATATATGATCAATGCTATCCCAATATAATTCCTGAAATATCAATGATCCCATTTGAAGAAAAAAGTTTGTTGATAGTTGAGATATTTCCAGGATCTTTGAAACCCTATTATTTAAAGAAGAAAGGACGTTCCAAAGGGGTTTATATTCGCGTTGGCGCGAGCAATAGAATGGCTGATGATGATATGATTCAGGAGTTAGAACGACAGCGGATGAATATTTCGTATGACGAACAAGTGCTTCATCAGTATACGCCTGATCATCTCAATTTATCGAAATTATCTGCTGATTTTAAAGAATTGGCCGGAACAACATTGGATTTTTCAGATTTTTTAAATTTAAAACTGTTAATAAAGGAGCACCAATATCATCCAACTGTTGGTGGTATGCTGCTTGCGCCACAAAAGAATTTATCGGAATTCGAATATAGCAGCATTAAAGCCGCCCGGTTTAAAGGCAATGATATGGATGAGTTTATTGATCACAAAGAATTTCGTGGTGCTTTATATGATCAGGTCAATATGGCCATGAATTTTGCCAGACAATACATTGCCAAAAATGGAAAAATTCTGGAATTACAACGAATTGATCAATATGAAATTCCGCTGCCAGCTATTCGAGAGGCTTTGATGAATGCAGTTGTTCACCGCGATTACAGCTTAAGAGGTTCTGATATCAAATTTGCTATTTTTGATGATCGAATAGAAATCACTTCACCTGGCGCATTACCAAAATCCATTGAGATTGAAGATATCATCGCAGGTCGATCTGAAATTAGAAATATTGTCATTGCACGATTTTTTAAAGAAATTAAATATATTGAACAATGGGGCACAGGCATCCAAAAAATGATCAGGCAATGTGAATCCGCAGGCCTTAAAGCACCACACATGATAGAGAGTGGCCTGTTTTTTAAAATTATTTTTTTTAAACCAGATTCATCACATTCGCCAACAACCCACCAGCTACCCGACACTACCCGACAACTACCCGTTACTACCCGGAAAAAAGCCGAAACCCGTTTAAATCAATTTGAGGACTACCCGGTAAATGCAAGAAAAATTATTCAATACATACAAGAAAAGCCTGTTATAACCCGAAAAGAACTTGCCAGACGTTTGGGAATGACTGAAAATGGTGTCAAATATCATATTAAAAATTTATCCAGGGATGGCATTATCAAACGAATGGGCAAGCAATGGTGTCTTTTGTGACACCCGTGTAAGAAATATGTTTATTGATGCCTCGGCATTTTTATTATTGGTTGTTGTTAATTTTTAATTTAAAAATATTCATCTTTTTGATATCTTTCTTGTCGTTGAAACATTTTTATGATACTTCTAACTAAAATTGGCCTTGATCATCGTTTCGGCCAAATGGGAACGTTGCGGTGAACCCAATGTAGGGGCGAACCTTGTGTTCGCCCTCGAACTAAAAACGTTTGCGAACAATTGTTCGAGGGCGAACATAAGGTTCGCCCCTACATTGTGGCCGAAATGATGATCAAGGCCCTAAAATTAAATTTAGGATTGCTCAAAAAAGTTCCGGTTCTAAAATAGGGAACTTTGTTTCGATACATAAAAATATCATGATAGGCCATCAAGCATGTCTGATGATAAAATTGAAAAAGTTTTTTTAAATCAACGAGCCGTCCAACGTATCAGATTATTGATTCACAAACGTTTGGGCATACATATTAAGGAAGGCAAGGAATCTCTTTTACGCCAACGCCTGTGGAAATTAATTCAAAGTAAAGAGTTCAAAGATTTAAATCAAATATGCGATCATATTGAAAATGAGAAAGATTCAAGCTTACTCTTACGTCTCGCAACACTAATTTCAACCAACCATACCTATTTTTTTCGTGAAAAGGCACATTTTGATTATCTTCTAAAGCATGTATTGCCCAATGTTGATTTAAGATCCGATAAATTAAGAGTATGGAGTGCGGCGTCCTCGAGTGGCGAGGAGGTCTATTCTTTGTGCATGATATTGGCTGACGCATTGGGAAAACATACATTTATGGAGCGAGTGGCAATTCTTGGTACAGACATTTCCCAAAAAGTGCTTCAAAAAGCTGAATACGCGAATTATTTAAAAGAAAATTTACATCAAATACCAGCCAATTATCGACTGAATTATATTGAGCCTGTTAGCAATGACACGTTTGCGATTAGCAAAGATTTAACAAAAGTTTGTCTATTTCGACGATTAAACTTGAATATGGGTAAATATCCATTTAAACAAAAATTTCAAATAATCTTTTGTCGAAATGTTTTTATTTACTTTGACATGTCCACCCAGGAAGCTATTTGCAGAGAATTCGCACGTCATGCAACGCCTGATGGCTTTTTATTTATCAGCCAGACTGAAACATTGCGAAATTTAAATGTTCCCTGGACATATATTGCACCAGGTGTTTACCGAAGAAAATGATACAAAAAAAATACGTGTAGAGACGTAGCATGCGACGTCTCTACAGTACATTTACCTCAAAACGAACAATATCAATAATGGGTAAGTTATTTTCAGAAAATTCCTAAGAAATGCTCAAAAAATATGTTCCCCATTTATTGGCGCCGCAAATTGTTAAATTTGGGAAGAAAAGCGTGTGACGTTCCAATATAAATTTGGGACCCAAAATGGGGAATTTATTTTCAAAGCATTCCTAAAAGATTATTTTCAGAACAATAGGAGAAATACATAATGAAAAAAATTTCAATAATTTATTGCATTCTTGCCATTGTTTTGATGTTTTATCAAACATGCCAGATAAACGCGTTGACTTTGACACCTTATTTTGGTGGTTATCGTTTTGAAGGCAACAGTAATGTGGGTGATACACTATTGATCGGCCTTGGCGCAGATTTTCAATTAACTGATAATTTTGCAGCTGATTTCATATACTTAAAAGGTGATGCCGATTTAAATTACTTACAATTAAATACGCAAAGGTGTGTGACGCAAAAAAGCATTGATACCAACATTTTTCACGTGAGTGGTCGTTATCATCTATTTACAAAAGCAAACTTTACGCCCTATGTCTCCACAGGACTGGGACTTTTTTCTATGAATTCTGACTATGTAGAAATGTTTAAAGGTCATCCGGATCGTCATTATCTCTTTCAATTTCATTATGGCTGCGGAATTAAGTATTATCTTACGAAATCACTTTCCCTTCGTGGAGATCTTCGGCATATGATTTCTTTTGAGAATATGGACAACGATTTATCTGCAATTTTGGGTATATCTTATTCTTTTGGCACACCGGCAAAGGAAAATCCAGAGCAAAAGGGGCCTCACAAAAAAAAGGAGGATACTGTCTCACCCAAAACACAAGATCATGCAACCATAGAAAAGAAACATCCGAAAAAAACTGCCACAATAGATTCAGAGAATAAAAAGCTGGCAGAATCAGAAACGTCAACGCAAATTCCTTTGAAAACAAAAGAGATAGAAAAAAATAGTCAAACGAAAACAAAAACCGCGCATCAGGAAACAAAAATACCGACCCAAACCGATAAAAAAAGCGTATCAAAACCACCTCAACAGATCGCATCAGGGAAAAAAATGGCGACTGATCGTATGGCCGCACAAAAAGGTCAGGCAACAATGCAGTCAACGTCCTTTATCAATAAAAAGTCTGATAAAGAATTACAAATGGCGTATGTCGATACAGATGCAGATGGCATCCTTGACCACGTGGACAAGTGTCCATCGACGCCTCGAAATGTAAGAGTCAATATGTTTGGTTGCGCGCCTGATCATGATCGGGATGGTGTGATTGATGTTTTAGATCAATGTCCGGGCACACATGCAAGAACAAAGGTTGATAAATATGGATGCCGAATCAACACCATAAAAAATTCTAAGAAATATGTTAAAATAAGCCCTGAAAATCTTAAAATATTCCAGACGACAATTCAATTTGATTATAAAAGTGCTCAGGTAAAAGACACTTATCACGCAAATCTATTAAAGATCACACAATGGATGAAAAAAATAAAGCATCCGGTAATTATTATAAATAGTCACACAGATAACATTGGTTCACAAATATATAATATCAACCTTTCTGATAAAAGGGCATATAGTATCAAAAAATATTTGCATGACCATTTTCAGATTTCAGATCATTTGATCAAAACATATAGTTTTGGAGAAACACAACCTGTTGCTGATAACGCTACCGAAGAAGGTCGTCAGAAAAATCGCAGAGCCGAGATTGTTGTGACAGAAATTATGCATTAAAACTTGGAGATCATACTTGCAAAAACAAATCAGATAATATAGATATAGAAATCTTGAAAAATAAGTTCCCATGTATTGAAGTCCCAAATCTAAAGATTTGGGACGCCAGCAAAAATGGGTCACTTATATTCAGAGCATTCCTAAGCTACAGTTAGTAATCATAACCTTTTAAAATGTGAGTACACATGAATACTGAAATAAAATTGTCATTCGATGCCGATTTAGATCTGTCCAATGCTCAAATTACAGTGCTTTTGATAGACGATCAGCCATTTATTGGAAAAATGATCGAAAGCATGCTTAAAGATGAGCCGGATATTGTATTTCATTATTGTCAGAATGCGCGAAAAGCGATTCACATGGCCAATCATGTCTCACCCACAGTGATTCTTCAAGATTTGACCATGCCAGATGTCGATGGTCTTCAGATGGTTAAATACTATCGCATGAATACCTTTTCCAAGCAAACCCCGCTGATTGTTCTTTCTGGCCAGGAAGATGCCAAAGTGAAGGCTGATGCCTTTGCACTGGGCGCCAATGATTATATGGTCAAACCCCCAGATCGTATCGAATTGATTGCACGAATTCGATATCATTCCCAGGCTTATATTAATATGTTACAGCGTGATGCGGCCTATCGTCGTGTTGAAGAGCAAAGTGCGGAGCTTGAAATTCGGAATCAATTCATTAAAAAAACCTTTGGACGATATTTGTCAGATGACATTGTGGAGAGTATTTTAAACACCCCTGAAGGCCTTGAATTGGGCGGTGAAAAACGAAAAGTGACCATCATGATGTCTGATTTACGTGGGTTTACATCCATTGGAGAACGATTGCCGCCTGAAGATGTTTTGGCCATTATCAACATATATCTTAAATCCATGACAGATATTATTCTAAAATATGAGGGCACAATTGATGAGTTCATTGGAGACGCGATTCTGGTCATATTTGGTGCGCCCATATTAAAAAAAGATGATACAAAACGTGCTGTGGCCTGCGCAATTGAAATGCAGCAGTCAATGTCTACAGTCAACCAGAAAAATTTGGAATATGGCTATCCTGAAGTCAGCATGGGAATTGGGATTAACACGGGTGAAGTGGTTGTGGGCAATATTGGCTCTGAAAAACGCTCAAAATATGGTGTGATTGGAAGTCATGTTAACCTGACATCCAGAATTGAGTCTTACACAGTTGGCGGTCAAATTCTGGTTTCTGAGAGTACGCTGGATGACTGTGATGGATTGCTTCGGGTTGACGATCAATTTGAGGTCATGCCCAAAGGTGTGAAACAACCTATAACGATTTATGAAATTGGTGGTATTGCTGGCGATTACAATGCATATCTGCCAGAAAAGACAAAAGTTGAACTTGATATACTGAAGCAGCCTGTTGGGATTGCATTTACGATTCTCGAAGGAAAACATGCTGGCGTTGAAAAGCATATGGGTGAGATTATTCAACTCACTGATATGGAAATGATTATTCAATCTGATGTTAAAGCGGAGCGATTATCAAACATAAAAATCACTTTAACTGATGACAAAAAGCAGGAAATTACCACAGAACTATATGGCAAAGTTGTTGAAGAAATTCATCAGGTGGAGCATCCATCCTTTCGGGTCAATCTCACATCAGTCCCGCCGGAAGCCAATGCATTTTTGAAAGAGCTTCGTTAAGGCTTTTTTACCAATGTGAGATTAACAGGTCCAGAACTTTCTGGTTGCTCTCCACCGCCTATGATCTGGAAATTATTCGTTGACACAAGGGGTATGTCGTCAAGATTTGAAGATCCATTATCAATCCATTTTTGAACAGCTTGATAGTTTTGTATAACAACAGGGTGAACAGGTTTCATGTTGATTGCTTTTTCAATATTTTTTAACATATCAGAATAATTATTTTCTAAAGCTGCAATACAGGCAAAATGATTATATATCAGACAGCCTAAAGGGTAATTCAATTCTCTGGCTCGCACGAGATGGTGCATGGCGAATTCTGTATTTTTTTCTCGAATATAAGCTGATGCAAGATCCATATGTGCTGCACCAAGATCAGGAAATAGTTTCGTAAATTCAAGACATTCTTTGCTTGAATAGTTATAATAATTCTGATTCTGATTCTGATTTTGACTGTTGATGAACCATTCATAAACCTGTTTCATATCATCACTGAAATCCATATGAAAAATGGTTAAATTTTTTTTCTGAAATTGTTCAGAAAAAAAGATGCCATTTGTAATATTGTACTTTGTTTGTAATATTTTGAAATCTTCAGTCCCAGGATAAAAAGTAAATGGTGAAAACATGTACATATTTGGTCTGGCCTTTTCAATAAATTCAAGACTTTGTTGAATTGTCTCTCTCGTTTCTGAACGATTTCCAGCAATCATAAAATATCGAATTTGAAAACCATATTTTTGCGCCATACGCGTTGTTTTAAGTACTTGTTCTGTTTTAATATTCTTTTTGATATGTTGAAGTATTGTTGGAGAGGCTGATTCCACCCCCAGGCTGATTTGTTGACATCCAGAAAGGCGCATGGCATAAAGCAATTCATCATTTAGCCTGTCAACACGCGTATCACAGCTCCAGAGAAAGTTTAATTTCCTTTCAAGAATTCCTTTGCAAATTGCCAGAACTCTTTTACGATCTGTCGTAAAAGTATCATCTTTGATACTGATTGTTTTCCGCTTATGCACACGAACACATTTTTCAATAAGGTCAATCGTATATTCAGCGGAATGATATTTGACTTTTCTACCCCATATTGCTTTACTCTGGCAATATGTGCATTGGCCCGGGCATCCTCTTGAGGTAACAATAATGCCAGTTGCAAAATAGTCCGCAGGTGATGCCAGGCAATCAAGATTTTTTATTCGTGCACGGGGCGCGGCAATCTTGATTTCATTTGCGCAACGCCATGCTGTACCATGAATATTGTGTACAGGTTTTCCCAATTCAAGGTTTTGAATGATCTCCACAAAAGTCTGTTCGCCTTCACCAATAACAATCGTATCAATTGCAGGATAATGTCTGAGCATTTCTATTGCCAATGAACTGGCATGAGGGCCTCCCACAACAATATGCGCTTTCGGATATCGTTCTCGAATATATGCGGAAATGAGCCCCACACTAAAATGATTGATTGTCAGGCATGTAAAACCAAAAATATCTGCTTTTATGTAATGGAGTATTTTGCTTAATATTTCCCAGGGATAGCATGACAGATTATATATAGTAACGTCATGACCATCCTTTTTTGCCTGAGCAGCAAGCATGAGCAATCCATATGGAATTGTCGCAAAATCTCCATCAACTTTCTTATCTTTACCTTTTTCCGAAACGAATAATTTTTCTGATTCATTTCTTTTATATGAAAGTACATGCCAATCTGGAAGATGTAGAAGACAAATTTTCATCAGTAAATATTCTCCAATAATTGCCGCTAAAAAATTGGTGCGCAACTGAATATTGTCTGTATCCCATATTACCTATTATTATCGAAATTTCTTTCCGCATCTGTTTTTTGCAAGTAAACAGGCGACAAAGAATGCACATTTTCAGGACCATTGGCTTGAAATCCCTGAAATCCCATTTCAATAACGTGAGAAATACAAACTCGATTGAGAGCTTCAGGAGAAACAATAATGGATTGGTTGTGAATTTGTTTTGCCATATCAGGATAGGCCATTAATGCATCGCCTATCAGAATGGCAGGTTCTGGCAGTTTTTCCAGAAAAGTGTCAGTTTGTTCCAACGATGCCGGTTCTGTCATTTTGGGAACAGCAGATTGACAATCAAAACCAGCAGAATAAACCTGTTTTCTGGCGGCATCGATAATGGGATAAACTGGCGGTTGTACAAATCTCATGTTACATGCAAGCGCTGTCAAACTGCTGACAGTAACGCATGGCTTTGACAATACATGGCCAAATATTTTCAGCATCGTAATTGCAATTCGGATACCTGTCCAGGAGCCAGGGCCAGACACGGCACATAATAAATCAATATCATGAATTGTTTTACCCGCCTGCTTTAAAGTATAATCAATCTGTGGCATGACACGCGGGAGATGACGCATTCTCGCATATACACTTGATTCGGCTATCACTGTTTGATTGTTGCCAATGCCAATTGAACATCGGTCACCAGACATATCTATGGCAAGGATAATCATGCGTTGCTCGTTTCCTTGTATTCAGTTACTATTTGCTTGATCAGGGGGATGTATTGATCACCAATTGCAAAAAAATCAATTTTGCGTACGGTATGAGCGTTTTCGATCATTGATAACTGAATTTTTAAGTAATGGTCCACAAAATCAATAATAAATTTATTTGCCCATTCAATGACACACACACCTGTTTGTGAATAGAGATATTCGTTCACCCACATTTCATCTTCTGAAGAAAAATCATCCAATCGGTAAAAATCCATGTGATACATGGGCGTCGGTCCGGGATGTTCATGGATTAAGTCAAAGGCAGGGCTATGTACGTGATGCTTTTTGGAAATGCCAAGCCCCTCACCAATACCACGTGATAACCAAGTTTTTCCGGCACCCAGATCACCGATTAAGGCGACAATGTGGCCTGGATTCAATTTTTTTCCAATACATTGTCCCAATTTGACAGTATCTTCTGCGCAATGGGTTATTATCGTATGATGTTGCATATTCATTATTTTTAATTGCGGAAATTTTTTTTATTCTTCGACACATTCAGGGATAATCATTCAATTAAGGATTGTATTTTTCGCATGTTTATGGTTTATTATCAAGCAGTTTTTTTTATTTCGTCGAGAGAAAATGGTGTTTAGTAAAGAAGGGATTAATAATGATTAAAGAATCAAATCAAAAATCCACCATACTGATCGTGGATGATTCCAGTATAAACCTGTTTCTTTTGGAAGCCCAATTAAAAGATGAATACAATATTATCTCAGCCAGTCATGGGGAGGAAGCCATTAACAAAGCCATCGCAACCCCGATGCCGGATATTATCCTCTTAGACATTATTATGCCGGATATGGATGGTTATGAAGTCTGTTCCCTGCTGAAACTCAATCCTGTAACAAAGGCCATTCCAATTATTTTTATTACATCTGAAGACGAGGCAGACAAGGAAACCTATGGCCTTAAACTGGGCGCATCCGATTATATTACACGACCATTCAATATTGAAATTGTCAAGTCGCGAATCAATATTCATCTGGATTTAAAAAAAAATCGAGAAGCGTTAGAATATGCGATACTTCAACTTAGAGAGAAAGAAACATATCTTAAGACCATTATGGCAACCATTCAAAATGGTGTTATTATCAGTGATCCACAAACGCATCACATTATTGATGTCAATCCCTTTTTTTGTAATATGGTGGGAGAAAAACGAAAAGAATTGCTGGGTAAAGATTATCGCAAGTATCTGGGGACTGGAGAAATATTTGATGACAAAGACTCTCAAACAAACTGCTATAGAGACCACAGCTTATTGAAAACCAGTGGCAGCGAAATTATTCATACCCGCCGATGGTTCAAAACCGCTCGTTTACGCGAAAAGGATATTCTTGTACAAAGCTTATCAGATATTACAGATATAAAAGAGCTGTTAAAAACGCAAGATATCAATATTATGCAAGCCAAACGTATCTTGAATGTGATTCATGGTCGTCCAGAACGAAATGTCATGCTTGAAAACAACATGAACTTGTTTGTCAATTATTATACCTGTCCCTGCCATAAAGAAGGAGGAGATCATTTATTTGTAAAATCTGTGCCTTCAAACACGAGCCCGTCTGGAAAAACATTTTTGAGTATCAAGGATCAATCCGGCCATGAGGTGGGATGCATTTTGAGATGTATTACCACAGATTTGATTCACCTTTCCATCATTCATAATAATCCAATCCTTCCCCTTGATCAAATGATCACGCAATTAAACAAGGAAATATATAAATCAAAGGCGTTTTCGCTTGAAGAATTTTTTTCGTCAATTAATATTGTGATTGATCATAAGACATCAGAATTGAATTTTGTTTCAACCGGTCACCCGGTGTTTTTTCTGATTCGTGATAAGAAAGTTTCTATTTTAGGAAAACCCGGTGATGATGGCACCAACTTGCCGGTTCCCATGCCAGACTGTCAGTATGAAAAAGGAATTTTTTCAATTCAACCTGGAGATCGTTTTATATTATACACTGATGGTATGATGGATGTGCCATTGAAATCCGGTGAAAATGCGTTAAGAGAAAATGAAATTCGTGATCACCTGGAAAAACTTGCACAGAATGGTCATCAGTTTATTTCAGACATTATGGTTGAATTTATTGACTGGATCGCACAAAAATCAAATGGATTGATGAAAAAATCGGAATCAGCATCTATGTTTATGAATAATACAGGAGATGATATCACTGTATTATGGTTTGAATTTGAATCGACTGACATGGCGATGGAACGTAACATATATCCAGCAACTGTTGAAGATATCGATAACTTTATTCAAATATTTCATAATGAGGTCATGTCGCAATGTGAATCCAAAAAATTTGGCGTTTCAAGTCATATGTTTCGTACAGCATTGACTGAAATGGTTATGAATGCATGGAAACACGGCAATAAGAAAGATTCGACAAAAGGCATTACGATTAGAATCCGATATGCCAATGATATTCATTTGGAAGTGACGGATGAAGGTGATGGTTTTGACTATTTGAACCTACCTGACCCAACAGAACCCCATAATATTTTAAAAACATCAGGTCGCGGCATTTTTATGACACGCTATGCGGCCAGCGAAGTATTTTGGAAAGATAATGGACGGCATATTACTGCTGTTTTTAGACGTGAATTTGATCCATTGACAAATGAAGTCGCTTATCTTAATGATATTCATTTGTGGAAGTGATGGTTTAACAGAACAAGGAAACGAATCATGCAAGCACAAATTATGCAAAAGCTGAAAGATATCCAACAGGATTCAGCAGTGTCTGATCTGGTAATCAGAAGAGCAAATAAACTTTATCAAAATGGTCAATGTCAAATGTTGACACATGGACAAAACCAGTTTCGGTTTTCCATTGATGACGAATACAAAGATTTTACCTTAACGATTACCTTATTAGAAAATGATATCTCTACCAAATGTAATTGCAATGCCAGATCTCACAATTGTCAACATGCAATTGTGGGATTGTTGGAATTAAAGGATTTTTTTAAGCGTCATAGACCTTCAGTCACGCAGCCCGGAAAACAATACACACGGGAGGGGATGATTCAACGCGTTCTTTCAGAACGAAAAGAAAAAGCATTGAGAGAAAAGTATAAAATTCAATTTGCGGATAATATATATGGCGAACATGAAGTGATCAATGAGAAAGGCATGCGTTATTATGTCACATTTCGTGATTTAGAAAAACAGCAGGGCTATTGCTGCTGTCCCGATTTTCAAACCAACAAGCTGGGCATATGTAAACATCTGATGGCTGCATTTATAGCCGCCCGAAAATCGCCTGGATTTCAATCCAAATCCAATGACTACCCATTTGTTGAAATTTATCTTGATCCTTTGAACAATTATCAAATTGCATGGTTTTATCCGGATTCTTTGCCATCAGAGGTGAAATCGCTCATAAACGAATACTTTGGCGATTCCCACGCCCTGCCCCATGAAAAAACCGGCAACATGCTTAATTTTATTGAATCGGCTCAGGCGCATAAAAATATCAATATTCGACCGGAAGTTCATACTGCCGTGGAATCATTTTTTGAGGATCGAATGATTCGCCGGATGTCAACAAATGCGCAGCTTGATTTTTCAATACTAAATTGTGATTTATTTCACTATCAAAAGGAAGGCATTGATTTTGCTGCCATGCGAAAAAGTGCCATCATTGCTGATGAAATGGGGTTGGGAAAAACTGTTCAGGCAATTGGTGCGGCAATCTTTAAAAAAGAATTCTTTGGCTTTGATCGGACACTGGTTATTTGCCCGGCATCCTTAAAAGACCAATGGAAACGTGAAATTGAACGCTTTTCTGATGAAAAGGCGACCATTATTGAAGGATCACCAGATAAGCGGCGGCATATCTATGAAAATGAACTGGATTATTTTTTAATTGCCAACTATGAAACAGTACTTCGTGACCTGCCTGTTTTAAAAGATGACCCGCCGGATTATATTATTCTGGATGAAGCCCAGCGGATTAAAAATTATGAGACGCTGACAGCCAATACTGTCAAACAGATTCCCAAAAAACATGCCCTGGTAATTACCGGCACACCCATTGAAAATCGCTTGATAGATTTGTACTCCATTATGGACTTTTTAGACCCCAAAATTCTTTCGCCTTTATGGGAATTTTCCTATCAACATTGTTATTTTGATCTGGTGAAACGAAATAAAATTAATGGCTATTATAATCTTCAAGGCCTGAAAGAACGATTGAAACCGGTTCTGATCCGAAGAGAAAAACATGATGTCTTAAAACAATTGCCAAAAATCAGACATCTCGACATTCCAGTGCCCATGCATCGGCGTCAGGCAGAACTTCATGCTGCCTATGCACGGGGAGTTGCACGGCTGATTCATAAAAAGTTTTTAACCCCTTTTGATATGCAGCGATTAATGATTTTATTGGGAAAAATGCGTATGGTCTGCGATTCAACACATTTGGTAGAACCCGGCGCCCCCTGCTCACCCAAGCTGGACGAACTGAAACAGGTTCTATTTGATAAACTGGACATGGATCATTCCACCCACAAAGTTGTCATTTTTTCTGAATGGATTCGGATGAATCAAATGATTGGTCGTCTCCTTCGTGACAATAATATTGGATATGTCGAACTGAATGGAAAGGTTCCTGTGACCCATCGCCCCAAACTCATCAAAGAATTTGAAGACAATCCTGACTGCAAGGTATTTTTATCTACCGAGGCTGGTGGGACAGGCTTGAATCTTCAGACCGCAGATGTTGTGGTCAATTTTGAACTGCCCTGGAATCCAGCCAAAAAAAATCAAAGAATTGGACGCATTGATCGGTTGGGCCAAAAAAATACGCATTTAACAGTTATTAGCTTTATCACACAAAACTCCATTGAAACACGCATTGCAAGTGGTCTGGTACTCAAACAGGATCTGTTTGACAGTGTATTAAGTCCGGATAGCGCCGCTGATGAAGTTGACTTTACCAGTAAAAATAGATCCCAGTTCCTTAAAGATCTGGAAAATGCCATCCAGGGATTTACAGAAGTCTCAGATGAACACGATGATTCGCAATACACCTCGGACACTCAGGCAGATGAATTGATTCAATCGGAAAAAACAATTGATGAAAACGATGAGACAACGCTCACAGGGCTTACTGATGAAGTCGAAGAAACAGATCTGGAAATGTCTGATGATGACATGACCAAACAAGAGGATGCGATTAATCAAGACAATGATACGAATATTGAATCAGCGTCCGAAAAAGTGCCTCCAACACAACCAGAGCAAATCGAAACTGTGATGAATCAGGGAATGAATTTTTTGTCGGGATTGATGCAAATGGCTACCGGCAAGTCATTGGACTTGTCTGATAAGGCTATTGAAGTCAATCAGGAGACAGGGGAAGTTGTCATGCGATTTAAATTGCCTGTTTAATTATTGCGTCGTACCCCCGAAAATTATGACCACATATTCGTAAACAATAATAAAATGGAATAAAAATGTCACCTACATTAATTGGAATAATTGGATTTGTTATCCTACTTTTGTTGATATTTTCACAAATGCCAGTAGGCTTTGCAATGGCACTGGTTGGATTTTGTGGATTCGCAATGATTGTATCATGGGATGCGGCTTTAAGCTTGATTGCCAGAGATATCTTTGATGTCTTTGGTTCGTATAATCTTACAGTGATTCCACTTTTTGTGTTAATGGGGCAGATTGCCTTTCATGCAGGAATCAGCACCAGACTGTTCAATGTTGCCTATCGTTTTATTGGACACTGGCCTGGCGGCATGGCAATTGCGACAATCGGGGCTTGCGCAGGTTTTTCAGCAATCTGCGGCTCAACCAATGCCACTGCGGCAACCATGACCGCTGTCACCTTACCGGAAATGCGAAAATATGACTATGATGATGGCCTCGCTGCGGGTGTCATTGCAGCAGGCGGAAGTCTGGGAATATTGGTGCCGCCCAGTGTCATTTTTATCATTTATGGCATAATGACCGAACAATCCATTGGCAAACTTTTCATGGCCGGTGTACTTCCTGGAATTTTATTGACCTTTTTTTTCATTGTATCCATCGTCGTGACCACAAGAATGAATCCCCAACTTGCGCCACGAGGCCCAAAAACTGAGTGGAAAGATAAAATAGCATCCCTTTCTGGAATAATTGAAACGTTGATTTTGTTTCTAATGGTCATGGGCGGCCTGTTTACCGGTTTCTTCACGCCGACCGAGGCAGGCGGCATGGGCGCATTTGGAGCGTTGATTATTGCGATCATTCGTCAAAACATTCGATTTTCCGGTATGGTTCAGGCATTGTTTGAAACAACACGCATATCATGCATGATTATGGTCATTGTGGCAGGAGCCACGATATTTGGTCATTTTTTGGCCATAACCAGAATACCTTATGATATCGCCGGTTGGGTCGCTGATTTTCAAATGCCGCCTTATTGTATTATGGGCGTAATCATTTTTGTCTTTTTGATTGGTGGATGTATTATTGACTCACTGGCTTTAATCATGTTAACTGTGCCCATCTTTTATCCGGTTGTTCAATCTTTGGGCTATGATCCCATGTGGTTTGGTGTTATTATTGTACTGATCACACAAATTGGGGTAATTACCCCGCCGGTAGGGATAAATGTATATGTTGTAAGCGGGGTTGCCAGAGATATTCCGCTTCAGGTGATATTTCGTGGCGTTGTTCCTTTGCTTGTAGCGCTTTTGGCATGCACAATATTAATGATTCCCTTTCCTCAAATTGCGCTGTTTTTGCCGCACTTGATGTAACTTTATCTCCCTTTGCAGGGTGTTCAATATGATTGAAGAGATACGCATACAACGATATAAGTCAATAAAGGACCTGACCATTGGGTTTCAAACGCCTTTAACTGCACTTATTGGCAAAACAGGGGCTGGAAAAACCAACGTGCTTGAAGGTATTTATCTGGCCTGTGTCTTGAGTTTTTCCGGCCTTATTCCGCAATCGCATCAAGGTGATATTCCTAAAGGCTTTTCTGTTTTTTTTAAAATGATGGTCCGCAATAAGATTTGTTGGTATGATTTTAAATTTCTATTTAAAAATGATCGGTTTTATATTCAAGACAGATTCTTAATAAAGGATGGCCGAAAAAAAATTGAACTGTTTGCCAAACGAGATCCTTTTACTGTTAAATTCTACTACAATTCCAAACTAATATACATTCCTGCAGAAAGTTCCGGTTTGGGGCTGGTAAAAAAAATGATTGTGATGCCAGAATTACCTGAAGAATTCAGCGGCTTGTCTGATTATGTCAATGAAATTGCCGGTGTGATTCTCGATTTTTCAAAAATTCATTATTTTCGCACCCAGACAATGATGGATCCGGCTCTGTTTTTGATCAAGGATTTTGATTTATGGCAACAAAATCCATTCAATGTTTCCGAGGATTTACAGTTTAGCTTTGAATTATATCATCTATTCAAAAACAAACCCAAACAATTTGAACAATTTACCAGCCAATTGCGAAAACTCGAACTTATTGATAATATTCAAGCTTCTGAAATAACCGCCAAAGATGAGACAGGAAAAAACTATTATTGTATGGTCTGGCGCTTTCTTGTTCAAGGAAAAGCGTTTCCTTTTACTGCATTATCACAGGGCGCGCGGCGGTTAATTTTGATGTTATTTGATATTCATACCAACAAAACAGCATTGATGTTAATTCAACAGTTGGAATCCGGTATGCATTATGCTTTGTTAATGGATTACTTGCAAATATTGAAAGAAAACACCAATGAAAAAAAAATATTGTTTACAAGCTACTCAGATCACATGTTTAAAGAACTCAATCCTGAACAAATGATATATTTACATAATAAAAACAATGTAACCCATGCAAAACGATTGAAGTCGAGACATTTGGGGAAATTGTTAGACCATATGTCTCCTAGAAATATCCAAAATGAAGAATCTGGCAAGTTTTTAACAATTAAGTATCGCGGGCGTCATTTGTTGGGATTATAACTATATTATGACAGTATATGTTTGAATTATCAAAAAATAATTGGATAAGACTTGATAACAAGCAATGATATATGTATATTAAACGTTATAGCCAATAAGATTTTTTTTTAAGAAAGGAGGTTTAAATGAAGTCTTTTTATTTATCATTCATATGCGCCATGTTATTTATCTGCTATGGTATAACAGCCAATGCGAGGGATTTATCGATTGCCTGTGAAAACAAACAGGATTTTCCAACAGTCATGGGCAACAACACAAATGTGTTGAAAAAAAATCCGGGAATGGGGGTTGAAGCGATTTACCTCCTTGAGAAACGATTGAATATTAAAATTAAAATTAAACGTTTACCCTGGAAAAGATGTCTGGCTGAAATGGAAAAGGGACATGTTGATGGCTTATTTACTGCCAGTTATAAAGAAAAACGAAAAAAGTTTGGACGTTATCCAGAGATTGATGGCAAGGTTGATCCCTCAAGGCGGTTTACATCTGCATCATATGCCCTTTATCGGCTGAAAGGTTCTGATGTTCGATATGATGGCAATAACTTTCATGTTAAAGGGAAAGTGGGCGCGCCATTGGGATATTCAATTGTTGATGATCTTAAAAAGAAGGGACTGATTATTGATGAAAGCCCCAATACCTTGAATGATTTTAAAAAGATGGTCAAAGGACGAATCAAAGCTGTCGCTGCTTTGGAAATGACAGCAGATTATTATTTGATGGTTCATCAAGATCTCAACGAAAAGATTGAAAAAATCTTACCGCTCATCGTTGAAAAACCATATTATTTTATGTTGTCCCATCAGCTATATAAAGAGAATAAGGCGTTGGCAGAAAAAATTTGGGATACAATTGCTGACATTCGTCGAGATCCTGAATTTCAGAAGTCATTGAAAAATTATTTTGAGCAATAGTTCTGTTGTATGTTCACTCTCAAACAGTTAGGAATGCTCTGAAAATAAGTTCCCCATTTGAAAAAATGTTCATCGGGGTTTTTGTTCTGTAGAGACGTAGCATGCTACGTCTCTACGTGCCAATCGATTATATGTTAAAGATAAAAGGGGAAATTAATTTTCGAGCATTCCTTAGGGGAATCAAACCTGAGTACGAAAACGAATGAAGGAGAGAACCTTATGTACGTTCAAAAACCGAAATCAAACCTGTGTGAGGGTGAACATACACGCATTTTTTAACCAAAACAGGTGTCCTTTATTTACAAAAATTTACCTGACGATCTTACTTTCTTCATCTGGAGATGAATACCTGTTTGTACGCCATAACTGATATTGGGTTGTTTCCCTGTCAAGCAGGTAAAGACAAATCATTAACACGCCAAAATCATCAAGTTGGCCCCATAATGGCACAAAATCAGCTACTAAATCAAAAGGATTTAAGATATAAACCAACAATAGGCCCATCGCAGCGATTGCTTTTACTGGCAATGTGCGATATTGACCATTGCGATAATCTCGCCAGAGATACCGCATGATTTTGAGGTTATCAATGGCCTGCTTGAAAAGACCTATCAATTTTAATGGACGTTTCATTTTTTCCCTTTTCGTCTATTTTGCATTAAATAGTGGTTAATGCTGTTTTACATCGGAATGCTCGAAAAATAAGTTCCCCATTTGAAAAAATGTTCATCGGGGTTTTTGTTCTGTAGAGACGTAGCATGCTACGTCTCTACGTGCCAAAGGATTATATGTTAAAGATAAAAGGGGAAATTATTTTTCGAGCATTCCTAAGCAAATTATCAATAAATTGGTTGATCTTTTCAATATGGATAAAATTTGCCTGCAACCAATTCAGTACCTATGTAACTTGAGGGCGCTTTAGCGTCCTTTTTCCATTCAGCGTTGGGCTTTAGCCCTACGCTGTTCTTGGATTTGCCGAAATAAATCATTTTTCAATGTTTCTCTCTAAAAAGTCCGACTTTTTGGGAATGCGCCCCTGGGGTTGAAACCCCAGGCTATTTTCTGTCGTCCCTAGCGGGACTTGAAGTGTCTTATTAACAGATTACATTCTTCGATTGAACTAAGGTGGTCTATTAAATAAAACACTTCAAGTCCCTTTAGGGACGACAGATAATAGCCTGGGGTTTCAACCCCAGGCGGGAGAACAATTTCAGACGGTCGAGCTTAGCCTGACTACTATGGGTTTTAGCCCTACGCTGCGCTAAATTATTTGAGTGTAACCAAAATTGCCGGTGAATAAAATACGCTTCTCATAAAGTCGGATATTGTTTTTCTTAGCCCTGAAAGGGCAGCAACATACCAGCCCAGGGCAGCGCCCTGGGTAAAAATC
>Ga0272440_1001370_pt1 | contig 19930 bp, 13 predicted proteins | sample SSMMMBAug17_FD_192440 | JGI IMG/M metagenome (GOLD analysis project Ga0272440, IMG submission 192440) | Marine sediment archaeal communities from Little Sippewissett salt marsh, Falmouth, MA, United States - SSM-MMB-Aug17 | ecosystem: Environmental > Aquatic > Marine > Wetlands > Sediment ...
TTTCCAAGAAGACTGTAAAAATTATGAAAAAAATTTCAAATAAAATATTTTTAAAATAAAAAAATACAAAAAACTCGCAACATAATAAAACTCACAACATAATCAGCGTAATCCTGGTTCAAAAAAAAAGGAATGCAATTTATCAAATGAGGAACTTATTTTCAGAGATTTCCTAAGTAACCTCAAAACGAACAATATCAATAATGGGGAAGTTCTTTTCAGAGATTTCCTTATTAAAAAATAATAACACACATCATATTATTTCACACCATAAGACGCAAGTTTTTTTCTTACAGTATTAATGGCCACATCCAGAATTTTTGCAGTTTGCGATTATTCCCTGAAGTATATTCATACGTTTCTAAAATGAATTGTTTTTCAGCTTCAGCAAGTGTTAACAATTCATCAAATTGAAATGGTCTTTTTTGAGAGGAAGATGATTTGATTTTTCTGAACTTCTCTGGAAGGTGTGAAACTGTAATCGTTCCGCCATGAACCAATTTTACAGCTGCCTGGGGAGCATAATTGGGATGTCTATGATTTTATGCTTTTCTTCAACACATTCCTGTATGAGCTTGAATCTTTCAGAGAATATCATAAAATCATAGACGTCCCCAATAATTGCACTCTACACGAGCTTATTTTTTTCGTACAATCAAGATAAATTGAGCATGTTATTTTCAGACTATTCCTATGAAATTGAAAATTGAGACACCATTTTATTCAATTTTTCAGCCAAACTTTTTAAGCTATCAACACTGCTATTCATTGAATTGCTATTATTTGTAATTTCTTTGGAGGACTGAAATACCTGAGCGACATCTTTTGCAACTAATTTGGAAACATCTGCTGTTTGTTGCACATTCCCGGACGCTTCACCCAATTCCTGAGATGCCTGTGACATGTTCTGCGCAATATCATTGATTGCTGATGATTGTTGTTCTATGGCAGCAGCAATGGAACTCACTATTTCGTTCAAATTCTTTATCACATCTGCAATTTGTTCGATTTCATTGACAGTGGTGCTTGTTGAAGTCTGAATTTTATTGATTTGTGATTTGATTTCTTCAGTAGAATTTGCTGTTTGTTTCGCAAGTTCTTTGATTTCATTGGCAACCACCACAAATCCTTTTCCCGCCTCACCCGCTCTTGCCGCCTCAATGGTTGCATTTAAGGCCAAAAGGTTTGTTTGTTCGGATATTTCATTGATTGTATCAGTTACTGTTGTAATACCGCGTGCGACCTGACCTAATTTTTCAACGCGATTGGAAGCATTTGTTGCCTGTTGAACCGCATGTTGTGTGATTTCACGTGCATTTTCCGAATTCTTTGTTATTTCACGAAGTGTTGATGTCATTTCTTCAATAGCAGATGCGATCATGCTGACATTTGTCGTTGCATTATCCACTGATGCCGACACAGTTACCATGTTTGCACTCATCTGCTCTGTTGATGTCGCAACGGAACGAGAATTATTTAAAGTGAGATCTGCACTGCCCGAAAGCTGCACAGATATATTTGATAAGTCATTTGATGAATGATTCAGTGTCGAAACGCCACGCACGATCTCTTTAAACATGTTACAAAGATTTAATACCATTTGATTCAATGCCTGGACCATTTGGCCGGTCTCATCTTTTCTTTTGCTGGATAATGTTTTGGTCAGATCGCCTTTGGCAACATTTTTTGAAAAATTGACCACATTAATAATTGAAGTACTCAAATTACTACTAAAAAGATATCCAATCACGAGCGATAAGACGATAAATGTGAGCAGAATGTACACAATGGCTTGAAATATTTCTCTATACTTTTGTTCTGCATTCTCTTTAATTTGATTGGCTTTTTCTAATAATTCATCAATAGGTGTAACCCCGGCCATTACGTAAATGCGATCACCCATTTTTAATGGATGATAACATGCCAGACGTTCAATACCTTCATAAAAATAAGATCCGCATCCCTCTGACCCGCTTAACATTTTATTGTCAACAAAATTTTTCAAATTGTGATATTTCGATAGACTAAAATCCACTCGCTTGTTCAAGCTTAACACCGGATGAGAAATTGCAACGCCATCATCATTTATAATATAGGCATAACCAGTTTTACCAAATTGATGCTGCTGAATAACTCTCCAGATCAGCTCCCAGTTAAAATGCGCCTTTACAACTCCTTCACAGGTATCACCAATATATATTGGTGATAAAATTACCATTTCAGAATTATTTGTTTTTGAATTGAGAATAACCCCCGTATTGGTTTGAGATTTGGGGGGGAGTTTCGTGGCATCAATAAACCATTGAAGGTTCATCACATTTTCATTGTTTTCATGAAAAACACCCTTTGTTAAAGAAAATAGATTATTTCCATTTTTGCCAAATAATTCAATCGCATTAAACATAAAGGCAGATTCATTGCCAAGCTTTAAGGAAGATGATTCATAAGACAGAATCAAATCTGCCTCAAGTGCCTGTTTTGTTTTACTGTATTCATCTTCTATAAATTCATTCCATGTTCCTGTCACAACAATGAACCAGTCTCGTTCCCTAAAATAGGTATAAGCTGAAAATTTATTCTGGCCTTGAAATACATATCGATGGTTTGAAATACTACCCTCTTCTCTATTGTTAAGAATATGGTTGAAACTGTTTATATTTAAATCAGAAAGAACATTTTTTCCAACGAGATTTTCATTCGGATGTATAACAATTTCACCTTTAGAATTCATTACAAAAGTATAGCCATTTTTACCGATGGTTCCATGTAGTACAGTATTTTTCAAGCCTGAACTTTCCATCGGAATCCCAACATATAACGCACCAATCAACTGATGCGCTGTATCATATAATGGTTTATACACAGTTAAATACCATGCATTTACAACAAATGCTTTCCCTCTGTAAGTTTGCCCATTGAGAAGTGCTTGTACCACTTTGTTTGATGAACCATCTGCGTGAATCGCAGGGATGTAAGTACCTATAGCCCTTTTACCATTTAACTTTTTGACATTGGTCGCAATACGAAGCATGTCGCCATTGTTGTTCATTTTTTGAAATATGGTACATGTCATGTTTGTCATTTTCTGTACCTGATCAACAAGTAATGTGGCTTTCACAAAGGAATCATTTTTTTCCACTGGTTTTCCATTGATATTCATTTGTGGAAGAATTAAATTATTTGTGCTTTTGGTGAATTGATCAATAGCACGCCATTGCACATTTGTTCCGACCGATAACTGAACTGATTTGACTAAATTTTCGGCTGTTTGAAGTCCTAAATCCAGTTTTTCTAATAACAAACGACTTTCAATATTGCATGCATCCAGGATGCCTTTAATAATTTGTTGAAAATCCTTTTTTGTATACTTCTCAACAGTTCGTTCAACGTCTAAAAACTGGCGAATTGATTGCAAATTTGCAATATTCGTTGTTATTCTTTCGCTTTGCTTGATAATGGGCGCGACTTTGAAATGTTCTGCATGAACGCCTTCTTCTAGCGCGTCCAATGCCAGTGATTTCATCCCGACATAACTTTTATCAATGGATTCTTTTGCATAATGATTGAATTTATAAAGACTGAAAAAGCTCATACATAAAACCGGCGTAACAGCAAGAAGAACACTTATTGCAATTAACTGGGTTTTAATAGAAATTGATGTAAACATTGTTTTCCTCCTTGGTTGGATGATTTTACAAAAAGAATATACCAAATTTGTTATGGAATACTCGAAAAACAACCTTAGGTGATTTCCGGAAATATATATATACCCAAATATGAGGTTATACCATCCCGCTTGCTAACGTGCGCGGCTCTGATACCAGCGAATCTGAGCCGCGCACGTTAGCAAGCGGGATATTGCGTGATTAGGTATATTTATTTCCGGAAATCACCTTAATGGTTTAAGTATCTATAATATAAGTTTTTTCAAAAGTAAAAATATAGCATTTTTAAAACGTATTGAAAACAAATATTTATTTTAATTTTACCTGCGGTCTTTGTTGTGAGCGAATATACAAGGTTTTATATGGGACTATCTTTAACACCAAAAATAATTTTTCCGCCGGCACCATTGGCAAACGCAATAACAGTTTTAGCCACCTGATCACCTTTTGGGAATCTTTCTTTAAACTCCAGGCGTATGGATTCTGGCTGATGGCAAATATTTTGGTTATGTGATATAATGGTTAATTTATTATTGTTGATATCTTTGTTTAATATCAAAATATATTTTTTTTATTTATTATTTGACAATTCCAAAAAACTTAGGTATCTTTATAAATTTAAGCGGGCATAGCTCAGTTGGTAGAGTACAAGCTTCCCAAGCTTGGGGTCGCGAGTTCGAACCTCGTTGCCCGCTTTTAATTGCGCCTTTCCAGGACTATGAAAGAGGAAAATTCTATGAACTAGAATACTTGGCAATTGGATGGTTATTTTTTTTATTTGGAAACGGGCGTTTTGCCCGTTTTTTTGTTTATGGGTAAAGGTAAATATTTAAAATATAAAGAAATTCGTGACATGTCACACGATGAACGAAAAAAAAATAAAAAAATGTATCTGGTTGAAGATATCGTTCGAGGTGTTCAGACATTGGCACAATCCATCATTGAAACAGAGGGACTGGATCTGGTTCATGTGGAATTTCAAAGAGAACAGGTAGGATGGATACTTCGGTGTTACATTGATAGGCTGGATGATGGCCGCGTAACAATTGAAGACTGCGTTCAGATCAGTCGTATGTTGAGCGATATTTTTGATGTGGCACTTGAGACATGGTTAGAAGAACAGACTCAAAAGAATTGTGATCAAAATGAACCCAAAGAAATGTTTTTGCCATCTTATAATCTTGAAGTTTCTTCACCTGGAGAGCGACGGCCAGTCAGTCGGAAATCGGACTTTTTTCGGTTTCAAGGAAATGATGTTTCATTGACTGTTTTTTCGGCAATTAATGGTCAAAAAAAATTTAAAGGGATGATCTCTCAAGCAAATGACTCTCATGTTACAATAAAAACAGCATCATCTTCAGTGGCGATACCTTATGAAAATATTCGCATTGCCAGGCTTGAGTCATAATCAATTATACATCGATTTTTTTCCGATGGAGGATCAAAAAAAGTATGCAAGTTTCAGACATTAAACGCGTTATCGATCAAATTAGCAGAGATAAAGGAATTGATCGACATGTGCTGATTGCGACACTTGAAGAAGCTCTGAAATCAGCCGCTCGTAAAAAACATGGAAATCGTATTGATGTTGAGGTTCAATACAATGAGGAAACGGGTGAAATAGAAGTTTTTCAATTTAAAGAAGTGGCTGAAACTGTTGAGGACCCTGAACTTCAAATGTCTGTTGAAGAAGGCCGCCAGCTTGATCCTGATTGTGAAATTGGGGACAGTCTGGGCACAAAAATGGAAACATCCTCTTTTGGTAGAATTGCAGCACAGTCGGCCAAACAAGTCATCATTCAAAAAATGAAAGATGCTGAACGAGATGCTGTTTATAAAAGCTTTATTGATCGTAAAGGTGAAATTGTTAATGGCATTTTGCAGCGCAATAACAAGGGTGATTTAATTGTCAATTTGGGTCAAACCGAAGGCATGCTGCCTGTTTCTGAGCAAGTCCCAAGGGAAACGTTTCAACGAGGGGACAGGGTTCGGGCGTATATTTTGGATGTAATGCAGGACACGAGAGGGCCTCAAATCATTTTATCCAGAACGCATCCCGGCTTTTTGGTTCAATTGTTCAAGACCGAAGTGCCAGAAATTAGCGAAGGTATTGTTGAAGTCATGGGGGCTGTGCGTGAAGCTGGCAGTCGGGCCAAAATTGCTGTAACGTCAAGCGATTCTGACATAGATCCAGTGGGGGCATGCGTTGGGATGAAAGGAAGCCGTGTCCAAAATGTTGTACAGGAACTTAAGGGAGAAAAAATTGATATTATTCCCTGGCATGCGGATGCCGCAAAATATGTCTGTAATGCATTGGCACCCGCGCAGATTTCCAGAGTAATTATTGACGATGAAAATCGCTCTATGGAAGTCATTGTGCCTGATGAATTTTTGTCTATTGCTATCGGAAAACGTGGACAAAACGTCCGGTTGGCATCCAAACTCACAAGTTGGCATCTGGATGTTAAGAGTGAAAGCAAATACAGTAAAACAATGAAGGATGGCTATGATTCATTGATGTCACTATCGAGTGTAACAATCAGTATGGCGGATAGCCTGTATGAAAAAGGTTTGTATTCCATTGAAGAAATCAGCAATGCGTCTGTTAAAGATCTCGTTCAAATAAGAGATATGACAGAAGATAAAGCCATACAGTTAATAAAAGAGGCTCGGGAAGCTTTAGGAGTCGTCATTAATAATGAAGATATTTTTAAAAGAAATCGTAATTTTCAAAATGATGCTGCAACAAATGACAACGAGCAACTTCTAAACAATCAGGATGATGAAAAATATGAGACGAAAGATAGCGAAGATGATGTTCATACTATAGAAAAGGATGATAATAATATCATATATGATCCGGATGACGAAAAGGATGATAATGAAGTGAGTGATGTGGACGATGAGGAAGACATGAATGATGATGGCATTGAAGATGATGAATATGACTTAGATGATGATGATGATGACATAGATGACGAAGATGATGATGATGACATAGATGACGATGACGATGACGATGACGACATAGATGACGAAGATGATGACGATGACGACATAGATGACGAAGATGATGACGATGACGATGATGACATAGATGAAGATGAAGATGAAGACGACGAAGACGAAGACGACGAAGACGATGAAGATGATGACGAAGATGACACAGAAGAAGAAGAAAATGATGATGAGGATGACGAAAAATAAATCGTTTAGAAAAAGTCGCGTTATTGCGGGTATATTGTCAGTGCATGAATAATGATGGACATATCCCGCATAAAAAATATCGGCAACTGTGCACCAAAAAATAGAACGAACGTATCGTTCAGGAATGGTGATTTTCAAATGACACAAGTTTTGGATTGTTGTCATTTAAGGAGGATTGATGGCGAAGCTTAGAGTACACGAACTTGCCAGAGAACTAAATTTGACCAACAAAATACTGATGGATAAAATGAAAAAGTTGAATATATCCGTGGGCAGTCACATGAGTGCTTTGGATGACAAGGATGTGCAGACCATTCGCGACAGTTTAATTGTAAGCAAAAAGAAAAAAAATGTTGAAGAGGAACGTGTTAAATCAACTGTAATCAGACGACGAAGAAAAGGTGCCAAACAACAGTCAGAGACAGTCAGGAAAAATGAAAAACATGGCCCCAAAAAAGATGCGAAAAAGGATTCCTCAAAAAGAACTGATAAAGAAAAGGAATCTGATGCTTTGCAATCGGAAGATAGCAAGCAGAAAGCCAAAAGTCCAAAATATAAAAACAGGCGCAGCAAACAAAAGGTAGCTACAGAAAAATCAGACCAGGATAGTAATGATAAGAAACTTGCCGATCAACAATCTGATAGTGATAAGAATAAAACTAGACGACGAAGAAGAAGAAAAAAGAAAAAAGATGGCGGTGGAGAACCTGCAAAAATCATCAAAAAAGCTGAATATCCAAAAGATGCTGAAGAAGAACATGAACTTATTGATGAACCTGCAGTAGTATCAGAATCAACCATGGAGACTTCGTCTGATACGAAGGAAGTACTCGAAAAAGAGCCTCTACCTGTACAGCAGGATAAATCAGATCAAAAAGATGATACGAAATCACAGACTGATACAGATAAGAAAAAGAAAAACAAACCACAAGAAATTCAAGAGAAAAAGAAAGACAGCATCGATAAAAAGAAAAAGAAACGCTCAAAAAAACGCAGAAGGGATGAGCCAGCAAAAATAATCAAAAAAGCTGACCCTGCTGCTATTGTTTCTACCATTGAGTCTGAATTACAGGCAGATGAAGACGTGCTTTCTGATGAAATTGATTTTTCAAAGCAACCCTCTCGCGAAGTTCCAGATCAGCCGGCACCTCCCCAGGAAACCCAAAAGAAAAAACGAAAAAAGGGTAAAAAACGTCAACCATCAAACGAGAATCAGGACGAACAAAAATTCTTTAATAAACGTATTTCATTTAAGAAAAAGGAAGTTGTTGAAGGTTCGGCACTGTATGCTGAGAAAAAGGGTAAAGGTAAGACTCGAAAATCTAAAGGTGGACAAAAGAAGCCTGTTCAAAAAGCGCAAAAAACACAGATTACAACACCAAAAGCAATCAAACGTCGGATCAAGATTTATGATGCCATCATTCTTGCAGACCTTGCCAAACGTATGGGAATCAAAGCCAGTGATTTAATAAAAAAACTGATTGAAATGGGAGTTATGGCAACGGTTAACCAATCATTGGATTATGACACTGCTGTTCTGATTGCCACAGAGTTCAATTTTGAAGTGGAAAAAGGAACGTTTGAAGAAGATACTGTTTTGGAACATACTGAAGACGCACCTGAAGACCTTCAGGATCGACCGCCAGTGGTAACGATCATGGGACATGTGGATCATGGAAAAACATCATTACTTGATGCCATTCGAGAAACACGCATTACAGCTTCGGAAGCGGGTGGGATTACCCAGCATATTGGGGCTTACAATGTTCAGACAGATAGAGGCCAGATCGTATTTCTTGACACACCAGGTCATGAAGCTTTTACGAGCATGCGTGCACGCGGAGCGCAAATTACTGATATTGTTGTTTTAGTTGTTGCTGCTGATGATGGCGTTATGCCGCAAACAATTGAAGCTGTCAATCATTCAAAGGCTGCTGAAGTCCCCATTATTGTGGCTGTCAACAAAATTGATAAAGCCGGCGCAGAGCCAGATAGAGTGAAACGTGAGTTATCCGATTATGGTCTGATGCCTGAAGATTGGGGTGGAGAAACCATTTTTACGCATGTTTCAGCAAAAATGAAAGAAGGTATTGATGACTTACTGGAAATGATTCTCCTTCAAAGTGAAGTCATGGAGTTAAAAGCCAATCCCAACAAACATGCAAGAGGTCATGTGGTTGAAGCAAAAATTGATTCCGGTCGCGGTGCTGTAGCAACTGTATTAATTCAGGAAGGCACACTCCATAAAGGCGATCCTGTTGTTTGTGGCGTTCATTCGGGTAAAGTTCGCGCTTTGATCAATGATCGAAATAAACCTGTCAAAATAGCAGGACCATCAATTCCTGTTGAAATTCTCGGATTAACAGGCGTACCAATGGCTGGTGATGAACTTATTGCTGTTGCTGATGAAAAAACAGCACGTCAGGTGAGTAATCACAGGTCTCAAAAACAGCGCATGATGGAACTTGCGAAAAGCAATCGTATCAGCCTGGATAACTTTTTCGAGAAGATGCAATCACAGGATGTTAAATCACTCAATCTTATTGTTAAAACCGATGTGCATGGCTCAATTGATGCGATCAATGAATCTCTTAACAAATTGTCAGGTGATGAAGTTAAAATCGAAATTGTTCATTCAGCCACCGGAACTATTACAGAATCTGATATTTCTCTTGCGGCTGTATCTGATGCCATTGTCATTGGATTTAATGTAAGACCTTCAGCACGTGTGCAGGAACTTGCCAATGAAGAAAATGTGGATATTCGGTTTTATGATATCATTTATAATCTCATCAATGATATCAAAGATGCTGTTGTGGGCATGATGGAATCCACATTTGAAGATGAGGTTCTGGGCCATGCTGAAGTTCGTGAAATCTTTTCTATTCCAAAAATTGGTATTATTGCCGGATCTTATATCAAATCTGGAAGGGTAGAACGAAATCAACAGGCCAGACTTCTTAGAGAAGGCGTTGTCATCTATACCGGTAAAATATCATCGCTCAAGCGGTTTAAAGAAGATGCTAAAGAAGTGGCCTCTGGATATGAATGCGGCATTGGCATTGAAAATTATAATGATATTAAGGTCGGTGATGTGATTGAGTGTTTTCATTTAAAAGAAATAAAACCAATGATTGAAGAGTAATGATTATGAGCATGGTTCTTGGATTGGCAACAATCAGCCTTCGGTTGCCAGAAAATAATACACTTAAAGGAAAACGAAAGATTCTCAAGTCTATTTTAGGCAAAATGAAAAATACATTTAACGTTTCTGCCGCTGAAATCGCTGAAAATGATACCCATCGCAAGTCTGAAATCGGTTGTTCTATGGTGGGCAATGATGCGGCCCATATCAATTCGAAACTGGATAAACTCATAAATATGGTTGAAGATATGGGACTGGCAGAAATTGTTGATACACAAATTGAAATAATGCATTGTTAATATTATGAAAACATATCCAAGATCAGAACGGGTCAGCAGTAAAATTCGGGAGGAAATATCACAGGTGTTGATGCGTGAAGTGAAAGATCCGCGTATCAAAAATATCACAATTACTGATGTAAAAATGAATAATGACCTCAAAAAGGCACGAATCTATTACTGTCTTGCAGGTGACGATAATCAAAAACAAAATGCGGCATTGGGGCTGAAAAGTGCGATGGGATTTATTAAACGAGAAATGGCAAATCGTTTAGATTTACGCTATATGCCTGAATTTCAATTTTATTTTGATGAATCACTGGATACCGGTTCCAGAATTGACCAGTTACTAGAAAAAATTACATATGCACCGCAAACGCAAGAGATATGATCCAGATGTTCCAGCAGGGATACTGCCTGTTAATAAACCTGAAGGTCAAACATCTGCGCAGGTTGTCGCAAAAATCAAGAAGGCACTGAACGCTAAAAAGGTGGGACATACCGGAACACTGGATCCATTTGCAACGGGTATTGTTATTTGTTGTATCAATCAGGCGACAAAACTTTCGCAATTTTTTTTGAAAGGCGACAAAACCTATGAAGGTGTTCTTCATTTGGGAATCGCAACAGATACACAGGATAGAACAGGACAGACAATCTTTCAGGAAGATCCAAAATGCTCAGATGATGATCTCGCGGCAGCTTTCAAGCAGTTTACAGGAATAATTGAACAAACCCCACCGACATTTTCAGCCTTAAAACACAAAGGTATCCCCCTTTATCGTCTGGCGAGAAAAGGTCAACCGGTGCAAAAGCCACCGAGGCAGGTTCATATATATGAATTGGACATTTTGTCAATAAATATGCCATTCATAAGATTTAAAGTGAAATGTTCATCTGGAACTTATGTACGAACCATTTGTGCAGATATTGGCCAATATTTAGGATGCGGTGGGCATCTAAAAGAATTAATCCGTGTTGAAAGTTGTGGATACACGCTTGATGACACCTTAACATATGAACAAATTTCTGAGAAGGCAAATGAAGGAAAACTGAAATCCAATATTGTGCCTGTTGCAAATGCACTTAAAAATATTCCTAAAGTTATTGCAACACCAGACATAAGAAAACAAATTTTAAATGGCAGGAAAATTTTTAAAAACTATTTTTTTCAAGATACTTTAGATCAAGTAAACATATTTCAAATCGTAACGCCTGATAATATCCTTTTGGCTGTCATTCATTATCAAAAAATGAGCGAAGAATGTAAAGTCATTCGTATGGGATTATCAGATAATAACTAACATAATCCCCGGGGAAACAGGGGAAGGCAAAAAGAGCCGTGGGAGGTGATTAAAAAATGTCAATTACCCGAGATGACAAGCATAATTTGATTGAACAATACAAGATTCATGACTCAGATACGGGTTCACCAGAAGTACAGGTGGCTATCTTGACACGTCGGATCACGAATTTAACCGAACATTTTAAAACGCACAAAAAAGACCATCATTCGCGAAGAGGCTTATTGAAACTTGTTGGCCAACGCAGAAGTTTATTGAATTATGTCAAATCAAAAAATGTGAATCGTTATCGATCACTCATTCAAAGTCTGGGGCTCAGACGATAATTTTTACGAGCATTTTTTTTAAGATGATTTCCGAAAAAAGAACACCAGATAATTCGGAAACGATTATGTAGAGACAAGATACAACTTGTCTCTACAATCTTGTGTGTGGTCATTTGCATTGCATTCCGGAAATCACTTGGAATACTCGAAAAATAAGTTTCCCATTTATAAAAGTCAGACAGGTTCGACCTGTCCGACTTGTCTCAAATGATGAACTTATCTTCCATATAAATGCTCGAAAATAATTGTTGCCAACCCATGACCAGGAGAAATTAATGGAATTAGAGCTTAAAGCGGAAATAGGCGGGAGAACCTTAAGTGTCCGCACAGGAAAAATGGCCAAACAGGCATCAGGATCTGTTTTGGTGCAGTACGGTGAAACACAGGTATTGGTCACAGTAGTGGCCTCCAATGAACTGCGTACCGGTATAGATTTTGTCCCTTTGTCGGTAGAGTATCAGGAAAAAATATATGCTGCCGGACGTATTCCGGGAAATTATTATCGAAGGGAAGTGGGACGTCCCAGTGAAAAAGAAACGTTAACCGCACGCTTAATAGATCGCCCTGTCAGGCCGATGCTGCCAAAAAATTTTCGATATGAAACGCAAGTTATTGCAACTGTTTTATCTATGGATCAAGAGAATGATCCGGACACCCTGTCCATGATTGGAGCATCTGCCGCATTAACAATTTCTGATATCCCTTTTGCAAGCCCCATTGCGTGTGTGCGCGTCGCACGCCTGGATGGAAAATTTGTAATCAATCCACATATTGAGGCATTGAGCAACTGTGATATCAATATTATGGTTGCGAGATCCAAAGAAGGCATTGTGATGGTTGAGGGTGAAGGTAATATTGTACCAGAAAGTGAAATTCTTGACGCCATTTTTTTTGCCAATGAGGCCATGCAGCCTGTGATTGATTTACAAGAAAAACTTCGCGAAATTGCGGGTGTTGAAAAGCGTGAAATAATTAATGAAACAATAGATAGTGCGCTCGTTGAAAAAATTAAGCAAATTGCGTCGGATAAAACAAGAGAAGCATTGACAATCCCCGGCAAAAAAGAACGTCACAAAGCATTGTTTAATATAAAAAATCAAGTATTTGAAGAACTTGGTGAATCATATGCAGATCAATCATTACAAATAAACACTGTTCTACACGATATGGAACGAGATTACCTGCGCAGCAAAATATTAAATGAAGGTGTACGAATCGGTAATCGAAAATTTAATGAAATTCGTCCCATCAGTACAGAAGTTGGGGTGCTTACACGTCCCCATGGCTCGGCACTTTTCACACGAGGAGAAACTCAGGTGTTGGGCGTATTAACATTAGGTTCCAGTTCTGATGAACAACGCGTTGAAACATTGAGTGGTGAAGAATTCAGGCCTTTCATGCTGCATTATAATTTTCCGCCATATTCAGTCGGTGAGGTTAAACGTTTAGGGGCTCCCAGTCGTCGGGATATTGGTCATGGCGGATTATCCACCCGTGCAATCAATAAAGTCATTCCGCCAAAAGAAAAATTTGACTATACTGTCCGGATCGTGTCTGAAGTTTTAGAATCAAATGGATCCTCTTCTATGGGTACTGTTTGTGCTGCCAGTCTGGCACTCATGGATGGCGGTGTTCCTATTACAGATGCTGTTTCTGGAATTGCGATGGGATTGATTAAGGAAGGTGACCAGGTTGTTATTCTCTCTGATATTCTCGGTGATGAAGACCATATGGGTGATATGGATTTTAAAGTAGCAGGTACAAAAGATGGCATTACTGCTGTTCAAATGGATATCAAAATTCATGGTATTTCCAAAGAAATCCTGGAAAAAGCATTGGAACAGGCCAAAGAGGGTCGGTTCCATATATTACACAAAATGATGCAAACCATTAATACATCACGATCAGAACTTTCTCCTTACGCGCCCTGTGTTTTGAGTCTTAAGATCAATCCAGATAAAATTCGTGATGTCATTGGTCCAGGTGGAAAAATTATTCGTTCCATTCAGAGCGAAACCAATAGCAAGGTAGATATTGATGATTCTGGAACTGTACGTGTCTCCGGATTAAGTGAAGAGGAAGCCAATATTGCCCTGAATCGAATCAAAGAAATTGTCGCTGATCCTGAGGTGGGTGTGATTTATGATGGTGAAGTCGTTCGTATCACTGATTTTGGGGCGTTTGTCAGAATTCTGCCGGGGACTGAAGGTCTTGTGCATATCTCTCAGCTTGAAAATCGTCGCGTGGCAAGAGTGCGTGATGTGGTTAAGGAAGGCGACATTATTTCGGTTAAAGTCATCGAAATTGGTCGAGATGGCAAAATTCGTTTAAGTAAAAAAGCGGCAGCATACGATGACGACTCAGGTGGTTCACAAAAGTACACTCGAAAACGGGATTCGAGTCGTTACTAAAAAACTCCCCTATGCCCAAACCATTTCCATGGGGGTATGGATAAATGTGGGAGCCCGTGATGAATTACCAGAACAAAATGGGCTCTCACACTTTATCGAACATATGATTTTTAAAGGGACTCCCACCCGAGATGCATACCAGATTGCCAAAGAAATTGATGCTATCGGAGGACAGGCCAATGCCATGACATCTCTGGAATACACCTGTTTTTATGCCAGATGCTATCATACCCATTTAGATACAGTCATTGATCTACTCTGTGACATGTTGCTATCCTCAGTATTCAATCCAGAAGAAATTGCACGTGAAAAACAGGTTATTTTTCAGGAATTAAATATGTTCGAAGACGACCCGGAAGACTATATCAATTACCTGTCAGGTCGATCATATTGGGGACAGCATCCTGTCAGTCGTTCTATTCTGGGTACGCAGAAGTCGATTGAATCCTTTGATTCCAATATGATTCGTTCATATTTTGATCATCAATACAGTCCGCAAAAAATTATCATTGCCCTGGCAGGAAAAGTTACGCATGATATTGTAGTGGATCGCTTTGAAAATATTTTTGCAGATTTTACCGCGCCAGAATATTCCTTGAACCGGACCCCCCCCAAACCGGAGCCCCAAAAAATTGTTAAATATCGCGATTTAGAACAGGTACATATCTGTCTGGCGGGAAAAGGATTTCACCTTAACGCCCCTCAAAAATATGAATTTAACCTGCTCAATATAATTTTGGGCGGTAATATGAGTTCTGTTCTATTTCAGGAAATTAGAGAAAAACATGGCCTGGCTTATCAGGTGTTTTCTTCGCCAATCATGTTGACTGATACGGGCATGCAGTCAATTTATATGGGCGTAGATTCATCAAAAGCAGGTGATGCGCTGGATGTGCTTCATGAAACCCTGGATCGACTCATTCATAATCCCGTATCTGAATCCAGGTTGTCTAAAGCAAAGGAATTTGCAAAATCGACAATTCAATTATCTGAGGAAAGTGTCAATAATCAGATGGTCCACCTGGGACAATCTGAATTGGTTTATAATCGCTATATTCACCTGGACGAAATTATTGAAAATATTGAATTGGTAATGCCTGCCGACATTCAAAATCTGGCTCGAGAGGTTTTGGATATGGATCGAATGGCTGTTGCCTTGCTCGGACCGGTAAAGGATTAATCAAACGCATGAAAAAAAAAGACCCCTGGGAAAAAGAGATAACACCTTTGATTGAAGTCATGGATCAAGCATACAGACGTCTTGATTCACAGGGCGGCAAAATCAATAAAAAGTCACTGACGGCCTTTTTTATCGATAATCCAAAATTTAAGCGCATATGGAATCAGATTGCCCGTCAAAGACAGTTTGATCAGTTAGAAAATAAAATTCAACAATTAGAAGAAAAACAAAAGGAAATCATCCAGGAGAATGAAACCCTTACCAGTAAAAATAATTACCTGGAAAAGCAGGTATCATCATTAAGAAACCTGGATTTTGAACTGACCGAATTTTTAAAACGCGGCATGGCTGTTTTAATCAGTATGCTTCGTACACCAGATAATAAGGCGTATTTTGAAACCCTTGATCAGCTCCGCGCATTACTGACTCCGGCTGAGGATATAAAAGAAATGGATCGCCTGCTGGGAAAACTTCAAAAAATCGCCTTATGGGAGGAAGAACGTTTTTCTGCCGGTGGTGTGGTATCCAGAAAAGAAGAATACCTTCGCATGCAAAAAGCCTATAATGAACTTCAACAACAGGTCGAAAAACTGACATCACAACGAAACAAATTTGAAAAACATCTGGCCAGACAGGAAGATGATTCCCTTAAACGAGAGCAATTTTTTATCCGCATTATCAATCTATTAATGAACTTACTGCGAACCCCTGAAAATCGAGTATTTCATGGATTGTTTGATCGATTGAAAAAATTAATGAATGAACATGCCAGTATTGAGCGTATGAACAAAGTGATCACAACCATTCAAAATGTTTCTCTTCAAGACGATGCGCCTGTTGTTACAGGAGCTGAAGATTTAAAAACAGATAGTACACAACATAAAAATCTGTTTGATGCATTTAAAGAAGTCCTTTTATTTACGCTTGCTGAATTTCAAATGGTGTTTTTGGAACCTGAAGACCAGAAAGTTGCAGATTTAACACAAAATATTCGTCAGGCCATGTTTTCGCCCAATTTTTTTATTCTGGTCCAATCCTATTTGGATTTGTTTAAACAATATGCCAATATAGTCAATGAAAAAGCACAATTGTCATCGCCTGAAAATCCACAGTCTGTTCAGGCTGTCTCTGATGAAAACAATGAAAACATTCAGGCTGACAACCAGAATCCAGCCAATTTTGTTCGAATGGCTGAAGAAATGATGATTGATGCCCGGAAACAGGAGGTTCTTATGCCTGAAACTCAGGACACCGGAAAAATGGCCCGATTATGGAATAATCTGAAGACAAAAATAGGGATGACAAATTCGGAAAAAACAAGCTTGCAAGTGCCATTGCCACAGATGATCCAGCTGCCGGTGGCATCAGGAAATGCATCTGTCATGCAGGAAGATATTGAAAAGATAAAAAAAGAGATCACGCAGCTCCAAAATCTAACCCGATTTCTGGAATCCGAACTGCTTGTTGATTCCCAAACCGGAATTTTTAACCGACGTGCATTTGAAAGACGACTGAATGAAGAAATGCAGCGTTTTAAAAACAATAAACATGCCTTTTCTGTTATACTCTTTGATATTGATCAATTCCGAACAATTACGCATAATTTTGGATATACCGCAGCAAATGCGTGTCTGGCCCAAATTGGAAGAAAAATTAAAACAAGCCTTAGAAACAAAGATTATATTGCACGTTATGGCAATGATGAATTTATTATCTTGTTGCCTGACACAGAAGATAAGGAAGCCTGTGAGGCCTGTACCTATTTGATGGAGTTGGTTCGAAAAGTAAAAATTACACATAAAAACAAAATTATACCAATTAACATCAGTATCGCTGTCACCCAATCTCATCTTTCAGACAAACAGGTAAGTAATTTAAACGATCGTTTGCACAAGGCCATGTTTGAAGCCAAAAAAGGCCCAGGGCGGATCATCTGTGGAAAACCTTCGGGCTTGACTGAAATTTCTGGAAAAACGAAATCTGTCAGGCGGAAATAAGTTTGTATAAGAGCATGATCTTTCTGCTTGATTTTATTCGTAAATTATAGTCTTCCAGATGTCTGGAATTTTTGATTTTTTGTTTATCCTTTTATTTAGAATCAAATTTTTTTAGAATTATTTAAGAAGAACAGTCTAATTCTGAAAATTTTGATTCTAAAAAAGGAAGAACTCAGACCTTGCAAGACAAAAATGCACCAAATTATTTACCTGCAATTAATTCAGATAATGAAAAGACACAATTTTTTAATTCTTCAGCCTGTGCATCTAAATCTTCTGAAATTGCGGATGTTTTTTCAGCATTAATTGAATTATGCGTTACAACTGATTTCATTTCATCAATGCTGTTATTAATTTCTTTTATCATCGTTTTTTGTTCATTTGATGCCATCTCTATGGCTTTGATAACCTCTGCAAATTGATTATTGTATTCAACTGTTTTTTCAAATGATTCTGAGGTATTTTCTACAAGCATATAACCGGTTTCAATTTCATTAACAGTATCTTCAATAAGGGACTGCGTATTTCTGGCAGCTTCAGCAGAACGCATTGCCAGATTACGAACTTCATCGGCAACCACAGCAAAACCAGCACCTGCTTCACCCGCCCTTGCCGCCTCTACAGCCGCATTGAGTGCTAACAAATTTGTTTGAAACGCGATTTCATCAATTGTTTTGATTATTTTCCCTGTTTCTTCCCCTTTTGTTTTGATTTCATCTATGGCATGACTTGTTTTACGCATTGATTGGCTGGCGTTTTGTAGTGAATGATATGCCTTGTCACGCAATCCAATGGCTTCATTGGCCTTTTGAACACCATCTTCGATTTTATTCGCAATTTTATCAATAGACGTGAGCGTTGTCTCCAATGCACTCGATTGCTGAGACGACCCGGATGCAACCGTTTGACTGGCTGCCGATAATTCTGTTGCAAACAATGCCATATTTTTGGAGTCATTATTCAGTTGATTATTGATATTTTCTATTGGATATACAACTGTCCTGCTAATAATAAAACCAGAACAAACAGTCAATATAACAATACACAGACTTAAAACAATAATTGATAAAATTGTCGAACGTGTAGCTGCATGTATGGATGAGATATCAATAAGCTGGACATAAATACCTGCAACTTTTCCCACAAAATCTGTTATGGGAGATGCTGTAATTAAAGTACTGCCATCGGTTTTGTACACAATCCCTCTGGTTGCCTGTTCAAGAAAGTCTTCTGTAATGGATCGGGAGGAGAATTTTTTTGATGGTTCTTTGATAACCTTGAATCGACCAACATCCTTGAAATCTTCCATACGCATGGTTGCTTTGACTGCTTCCAATCCATATATAGCATTTAATTCATGTTCTCTTTTTTCGATATTTGTTGCCACCTCTTTGATATTACAATAAACCTCTACACTCCCAACCAGTGAATTATTTTCATCAAACACAGGTGAAAGTCCCCTTACAACCAGACCACCTCTACCAGATTCTATCCCTTTGACAGGTGCTTTGGTTTGAAAGACTTTAAGTATTGTATTTCGAAATCCGGATAGATCGTCATCAAATTTTTCAGGCTTCCAGATTCGCAAAAAAGACTTTCCTGGGAGTGCATGAAAATGAATTCGGAGTTTCCATGTACCATATTTATTTATTTCATTGCTAACAGGCAGCATTATTTTTTGGAGCAGCTCTCTGTTTCCATCTCTCATTGCTTTACCAACAATTCCAAATTGTGCGATAGATATCGCCATCAGTTGATTTTCCTGACTGATCCGATTCACTTCATCCATCATACATTTACAGCCTTCAACAGCCTTTTCAATTTGTTTGTTTTGTCGCTGAGTTAGATCTCTAATGCTCTGTATTGCCTGCACACTTAATATAATGATCGCAACCAGAAGAATAGTAAGCATGAATTTTTTTTTCAAAGAAAATTGTGAAAAGAATTGAGACATTGATATCTCCGAGTTTGTTGAAGGGGTTAATAGTTAGCACATTCCCAAATAGTCGGACATCATTTACAACAAAACATTTTGAGTCCGACTCGCGCTTAAAAATTGGATAACTATGATTATTAGATTTTATTCAGTCTATATAAAATTTAATGGTTATAATAGCTTATTTTGTTTTTACGTGCAATTGTTTTTTGTGTCTATCTGTGATTTTTCAGATGTTACATCCAGAACATATGATCATGATGAACCCCCTGAAAGTTTTATTCACTTAGGAATGCTCGAAAAATAAGTTCCTCATTTAATTTATTGAATTCCCATTTTTGAACCTGGTTTACACTGAAGAAGATGAATAAGATGAATTAAAAGTGTTTGATTTCATCTTATTCATCTTCTTCAGCGTAATCCAGGTTCAAAATGAATAGAATTGACTCTTTCAGAAATGAGGAACTTATTTTTTGAGTTT
>Ga0272440_1001371_pt1 | contig 19924 bp, 15 predicted proteins | sample SSMMMBAug17_FD_192440 | JGI IMG/M metagenome (GOLD analysis project Ga0272440, IMG submission 192440) | Marine sediment archaeal communities from Little Sippewissett salt marsh, Falmouth, MA, United States - SSM-MMB-Aug17 | ecosystem: Environmental > Aquatic > Marine > Wetlands > Sediment ...
AGGAATGCTCGAAAAATAAATTCCTCATTTACTTATGTGCCAAGAACGTGTAGGGGCGAACCTTGTGTTCGCCCATCGTACATAGGAACGAAAGCGTTATTAGTTCGAGGGCGAACACAAGGTTCGTCCCTACATCGGGCTGGCACATAAGTAAATGGGGAACTTATTTTTCGAGTTTTCCTTAGGAAAGCCCTGAAAACAATTTCCCCATTTATTGATATTGTTCGTTTTGAGGTAATTATACTGTAGAGACGTAGCATGCTACGTCTCTACAAGACTTTTTTATGGGTCATCTCTAATTCAACAAAAAATTCAATATCAAACATTTTAAATATTCCACCGATACATAACTGTACCAGTTCTACGTAAAATACATATTTGTCCCAAAAAAACATATATTTCAAAATTCAAATTATCATTTAACTATTTAATATTATTTTAAATTCATAAAATTTTATACAATGGCACAACCTGTGCTATTAATATAATCACGTAAAAAATCCGCAATATATTTAGAGGAAATATGAATAACACCGACTTACAAAAAAATATTCAAGCCAGGCGCATGGAATTGATTGATCATTTTATTCAGGGAAAAATGTTTGATTTTCAATTAAAATATGCACGTTTAATTGATACCTATTTTCAGAATATGTATGCAAACAGCCAGCTTGGAAAAGAAATGAGCGGCAAAAAACAACATTTTGCACTGCTGGCATTGGGAGGTTATGGACGTTTGGAACAGTGTGTCCATTCGGATATTGATTTACTGTTATTGTTCAAAAATCATGTTCCCGATGAGGCCAAGCAGTTGATTAAGGAGATTATTTATCCCTTATGGGACATGGGACTGGATGTCAGTCCGGGCACACGAACGATTAAGGAAACCATTGCGCTGGCATCAGATGATATTGAAGTGCTCACAGCACATATGGATGCCAGGCAAATTTGCGGTTCGACAGCATTGTATGCAGATTTTCGTAAAAAATTACATGACAAGGTCATCAGTAAGAAAAAAAATAAAATGCTGATTTCACTAATAGAAATTAGCAAATACCGGCATGAACGTTTTGGAGACTCCAGCAGTTTGTTGGAACCAAATATTAAAGAAGGTCAGGGGGGATTACGAGATTATCACAGTATGCTTTGGATGGCGCGGCTGCTCAAAGGTCTTAATGAGCCAAAAGATCTGGAATATTTGGGATGTATTTCACAAAGTGAATTCAGCCGCTTAAAACACTCCCTTGCATTTTTGTGGAAAACAAGAAATCATCTTCATATTCTTTCCGCAAGAAAAAATGATCAGCTTCATTTTGAGATACAGACACAACTGTCAAGTCGCCTTAAATATATTGAAAACAATGAGTTAAAACCTGTTGAATTATTCCTAAGTGAACTTCAGGGGCACATGGAAACAATCAAAAAACTTCATTTAATTATGATTAGAGAGGTAAAGCCAGCAAAACGACGATTCAATTTCAAACGAAAAATTTTGTATATCCCTCTTGAAAAAGATATTTGTGTGGAGCGAGAGTTGTTATTTTTCAAATCGCCAGAATCAATAATCCAGCGCCCTGAACTCATGATGAAAATTTTTGTTGAATCCGCACGCTTAAAATTACCTTTAAGTGGTGAAGCGCATCGTCTGGTAGAAGAGTTTTGTAGCCTGATTGATGATAATTATATAAAAAAACAATCGGTCATAAAAGATTTTGAAAGGATTCTTATTACCCATACCCCTATGTTCAATGTATTACATGAAATGCTTTCCACCGGCTTATTGGGAAAATTGATTCCAGAATTTAATGGCATTGCCAATCGTATTCAATATGATCAGTATCATGTTTATCCTGTTGACAAGCATGTATTGAAAACTGTGCAGCGATTGAAATCATTTGGCGCAAATGATTCAACACATAAATGTGATTTATGTTCAGAATTGTATCGTGAATTAAAACGTAAGAAACGTGATTTATTATGGGCCGCATTACTTCATGACATTGGAAAAAAAGATTCTCAAGGGGACCACAGCGAAAAGGGTCAGGCGATTGCGAAAAAAATTTTGAAAAGATTTGGGTATGGACTCAGAAAAAGTAATCAGATTGCGTTAATCGTAAAAGAGCATCTTTTTCTCATTACGATGGCTACAAGACGTGATGTTGATGATGAACAAACTGCCATTGCCTGTGCCAGAAGAATTCATACTGTTGAGCAACTGAACATGCTTTATTTATTGACTGTTGCTGATTCCATGTCAACTGGCCCAAATGCATGGTCTGACTGGGTCGATCAATTGATGAAAAAACTGTATTACAGCACATTGTCTACCATTGAGAATGGTGAATTGGCCACTGAAGAAGCAATCAAAAAAATTGATAAAAAGAAAATGGCAGTACTTGCAAAATATGCGAACGATGCTGATCAGGAAAAATTGGTACTGACCTGTTTTAAATTCATGTCCGAACGATACCTGTTGTATTCGTCAGTAGAAGAAATGGATCGTCATATCTCATTCTATGAATCGTTACAAAATCAAAGTGTTGTAATGCATGTCGAAAAAGAACAGGAAACAAATACACGTCTGCTCACTATTTGCGCCAAGGATCGACCCGGCTTATTTTCGATTATCACTGGCATTTTGTCAATCTGTAATATTTCAATATGTGATGCGCGGGTTCATACATGGCGCAACCGGATTGCTTTGGACATTTTTAAAGTGATTGCGCCCAAAGATCATCTTTATGAAGCCCAAATGTGGCAAAAAATTGAAAATAAAATTAAGGAAAGCCTTTCCTCGGACCTGCAAATTCATCAAACACTTGCTGAGCAGGCTGCGCAGGTGTCATGGGATAAACACTTGAAACATGAATCTGCAAAAATTCGTATTGATAATCAACTGTCCGCATTTTACACCATTATTGAAGTTTTTGCACGGGATCGTCCTGGTTTATTGTTTGGGATCACCGATACTTTGTATCGAACAGGGTACAATATATATTTTGCCAAGATCGCCACAGAGGGCGATCAGGTGGTAGATATTTTTTATATTAAGGACTTAAATGGACATAAAATCCAATCCAATACACAGGTACAGTCTTTAAAGCAAAAAATATCAGATATTATCAATGCCTTTATGGATTGATATGAATTTAATTTTGTTCAAACAAGTTTTAAGGAGGTATTCAATGAAAAGAAAAATTATGCTTATTCTGTCTTTTATGTTATTGATATTAACATCTCAAGTTTTTGCAGATGATGCAACGATTAACAGCGGAGATACTGCCTGGATTATTGTGTCCACTGCACTGGTCATGATGATGACGCCTGCCGGATTGGCGTTGTTTTATGGGGGGATGTCTCGAACAAAAAATTTGCTTAATACACTGGCAATGACTTTTATTTCATATTGTATTGGCAGTATTATTTGGGTCATGTGGGGATATTCTCTCGCATTTGGTCCGGATATGGGAGGCATTATTGGTGCGCCAACGCATTTGTTTATGAATGGCATATCTGTAAACAGTGTAACTGGCACTATTCCAACATTTGTATTTGCCCTGTTTCAAATGACATTTGCTGGAATTACTGTCGCATTAGTATTGGGTTCCATTGTGGATCGTATGAAATTTTCCGCATGGATTATCTTTTCAATGCTATGGGTCACACTGGTTTACTGTCCTATTGCACATTGGGCATGGGGCGGTGGCTGGATGGGTAATATGGGCGCACTTGATTTTGCGGGTGGTAATGTGGTACATATTAACGCCGGTGTTGCAGGATTGGTTTTGTCGCTCTTTTTAGGCAAACGATTGGGATATGGTAAGGAAGCCATGTTTCCATCAAGTGTTACGCTCACTGCATTAGGCGCAGCCTTGTTATGGTTCGGATGGTTTGGATTCAATGCTGGAAGTGAGCTTGCGGCAGATGGAATCGCTGCATCCGCATTTCTGGTAACCAATACTTCTGCATCAATGGGCGCGATGGCATGGATGCTGACTGAATGGGTTGTAAATCGCAAACCCACTGTGCTTGGAATTGCATCTGGGGCGGTTGCTGGCCTTGTGTCAATTACACCTGCAGCAGGTTTTGTCAATTTGCCGGCTTCATTAATTATTGGAGCAATTGCTGGTGTTTTGGGATTTTATTGTGTTGCGGTGTTAAAGCACAAACTGGGGTACGATGATTCTTTGGATGCATTTGGTGTTCATGGCATGTGCGGCCTTTGGGGGGCACTGGCAACTGGAATTTTCGCAAATCCATATATTAATGAAGCAGGTACTGGTTTATTGTATGGAAATTTTGGACAATTATGGATTCAAATTGTTTCAATTGTAGGAACTGCCCTCTATTCAGGCGTGGCCACCATAGTGGTGATTTTGATCACACAATTATTGGCATCGGGCTTGAGGGTCACAAAAGAAGAGGAAATGCAAGGATTGGATAATGCACTTCATGGCGAACGTGCATTTGAATTATAATCTTACAATTTTATGGAGGTTCAAACATGAAAAAGATTGAAGTAATTATCAAACCTTTTAAGCTCGAAGAAGTCAAGGATGCGCTGAATGCCATCGGCATTCAAGGTATGACAATTAGTGAGGTTAAAGGATATGGTCGTCAAAAAGGCCATAAAGAAATATATCGCGGTGCTGAATATATGGTCGATTTTATTCCGAAAATTAAAGTTGAAATTATCGTTGCTCAAGATATTGTCGAACAGGTCATTGATGCCATCATGAGTGCAGCAAATACAAACACTATCGGTGATGGTAAAATCTTTGTGCTCCCTGTTGAACAGGTAATTCGGGTCAGAACAGGTGAAAAAGGGGAAGAGGCGATATAACTTTTCAAGCAGGCAAATTGGAAAAAAGTTCGCGCTGTTGGTCAAGTCGGACAAAAGTCTGGCTTGATCAACAGGTCCATTCATTTACAAAGCATGATTGAAAAGATCATTCATTGTTTCTCAATGCGCAACAATTTCAAATTTTCCCAGGCATCGGTCAGCATGGGATTTGGTATATATCCAGTAATATTAGAACGATATAATCTTAAGTTTACCTGTTGATACAGTATTAATCCTAAAGCATGTTCATACCAGAGATGCTGGAGTTTATGATAAATATGCTTGCGCGTAATCGTGTTTATCGTGCGAATGCCTTTATCACACAATCGATCAATCTGAGAATCAGAGACACCCATCAACAGACCATAATTGCCCTGTGAATGCATGAAAGGATATAGAAAATTATGAGGATCGGGAAAATCAGCAACCCATCCGGTTATGAAAACAGGATATTCATAATTACGATAGCCGATCAGATAATCTTTCCAATCCACCTGACGAACGTCAACCTGGCATTTAGGGTGAATCCGCATCAGGTTTTCAGCCAGCATATGTGCCGCAATACCGCGCATTTCATTGCCTGAATTATATGCAAGCACCATGAATAAACCTTTCTTCCAGACCATTCCATTCCAAGCTTTTTTTAGATGATTACGTGCTTTTTCCAAATCAAATTCATATATCGGAACATTGGTCTGAAAAGGCAGCCCATGAATGTTGGGTGTTGATGGAATAATCGCTTCTCCATTGAACACTTCCTGTTTATATGCCTTGCGGTTAAATAAATGTAAAAATGCTTTTCTGGCATGTAAGTCTGAAAAAAAATTTGAAGGGATACCTTTGCCATCAAGACAACCGCTGCCAATATTTTCATTGGAAGGGGATCGAACTTTTTGACAAAAAAAAGCACTGGATACAGATAATTGAGGTACTGATTGCCATTTCACACCAGTCAGTTTTTTGACTGTCTCGTAATAAGGGGCATCAACAGAGACACGATGGGCATCTCCATTAATAAGCATCATTTTTCTTGTTGACCACTCTTTAATGCATTTAATAATCGCAGTTTTAAAAAAAGGTCGGCGCCCCCAATAATTTTCAAATCGTTCAAAAACAAATTGAGTGGAAGGAACCCATGCTTTCATTCGATAAGCACCCGTTCCATTGGAGATGTGATGCAGCGGTTCCATTCCAGGCGATGGATTATTAAATTTTTGAACATGAGCCATATTCCCATCCCAACATCCATGAGATATTGCCCAGGGTTTTGAAACGATTACGCTTGATGCTTGAGTGAGCAATCCCAAAAAAGGTGGATAGGGTTTGGGCAAATGAAAAATAACCTGATTTCCAGAGACCATGATTGATTGATCAATTTTTGAAATAATCGGATAATTGATTTGCCCATCATTTGTGCGTGTACTTCTATGACCTGTCAGCGCTTCAAGAAGCATCCACATTGGACCGCTGACAGGGTCGGTAATCATGTTTCGCTTGAAAGAATATGCAACATCTGAAGCTGAAAGTCGTTGACCATTATGAAATGTAATGCGGTCTCGTATGGTAAAAGTATAAGTGGTCGCATCTGAAGAAATGCCATTATTCTCAACTGATGGCACCTCTGTTGCAAGCATTGGAATAAATGCATCAGTGTGATTTTTATCAAAAAAAATTAATGGCTCATAAATGTTTAAAATGCGTTGATATGAGGTCTCGTCATATGCAACTGAAGGATCTAATGTTCTGAGATCACTGTATGTGACTAGGACATATGGTTTTTCTTCATTTGCATAAACATTTGAATGCATGGATGCATAGAATAATAAAAAGATTAAAAGGGTAAAACAGAATGTCACTCCCTTTACATAAAAATATTTCATTTTCGTTCTTTTTTAAGCCAGGTTTAACTGGCGTGTTTTAATTAATGGGCTTTAGCACCATTCTTAAGACGAACGTTGGGGCAAACCTTGTGTTTGCCCTCGAACCAATAATCCTATGTCCGAAACCAATACAATTGATTTCGGATTTCGGTCATCGGTTTGATTTCGGTTTTTGTGCGAGCAAACACAAAGCTTGTCCCTACATTCGTTCTTGGACATCAGTTTGATTCGGATTGTTGATTGAATAGAATAATTATACCCAAAAGAATGTCCGATTTTGAGAATGCGCAGCATAGGAATGCTCTGAAAATAACATCCCCATTATTGATATTGTTCGTTTTGAGATAATTGTACTGTAGAGACGTAGCATGCTACGTCTCTACACGACCTTATTTTTTGGACAATCAAGAAAATTGAGTATGTTATTTTCCGAGCATTCCATAGGAATGCTCGAAAAATAAATTCCTCATTTACTTATGTGCCAAGAACGTGTAGGGGCGAACCTTGTGTTCGCCCATCGTACATAGGAACGAAAGCGTTATTAGTTCGAGGGCGAACATAAGGTTCGCCCCTACATCGGGCTGGCACATAAGTAAATGGGGAACTTATTTTTCGAGTTTTCCATAGTAATCAGCCTTCCAAAAATTCTTTGACATAAACTTCATTCAATAGTATAGGCTTTTAAACTTGTTTACGCAATAATTTTTATTTTTTAATAAACAGGAGAAGGATATCAAACAAAAAGTGGAAATTGTGATGAAATCAATTCTAAACAAAAAAAGAATTCTAGGGACGCTGTTTGTACTTGTATTGTTTTTTTCTCCGACATCATTAATCGCAAAAGAAAGAGAACTTAAAGTTGCAATTGATAGTTGGCCACCCTTTAGAATGATTGATCATAAAAAGTATTCAGGAATTGATTTCGATGTTTGGAGAGAGTTGGCGAAACGTCTTAATCTCAAACTAAATTTTATTCAATTTCCTTGGGCTCGGTGTCTTTTTAGCATGAAAGAAGGACTGGTGGATGGGATGGCTGGTCTGGCAAAGAGACCAGAACGTGAAGAATATATGCATTATATAGATCCTTCATATTACACATGCACCACTGTATTTTATGTTCAAAAGGGAAAAGCCAGTTTGATACAAAAATATGAAGACCTTTATAAATATCAAATTGGTTTTGTTAGAGATTCCGCATATTTTGATCGATTTGATAATGATTCGAAAATACGAAAATATCCGGTAGTAAAAGAAATTCAATTATTGCATATGCTGAGAGCAAAAAGATTCAATGCCTTCATTGGCACCGATTGTCAGGCAGATTTCCAAATTATTCAAGAAAATTATAAAGGCGAGTTTGAAAAAGCAAACTACAAACCGGGCAACGACGTTCAATTATATGTCGCTATCTCTAAAAAATCTACTTATGCGAAAGAATTGTTTCGATTTAATGAAACCATGAGAAACATTGTTGCAGAAGGAATTATTAGGGCGTTTGCAAAAAAATACTATCAATAAACAAAACAATAAGCATGTGTCAAATTTAGATCAAAATTTTTTTCTAAACCTGTCCAAAACTTCAACAAGTTCCTTATGTTTTCAAAATGGCAAATTTTATTATTTATTGATGTCAAGACAACGCCTTGTTTTAATGGGAACTGGATCATCTAAAAAAATTCTTTGACATGTTTCATATTCAATGGTATAGACTTTCATCTTTTTTATGCAATAATTTTTTATTTTTAATAAACAGGAGGGTAATATAATGGTAAGTGTTGATGGTTCTGTGTTTATCCAAATCATTAACTTTTTGTTGCTTATTTGGCTCCTGAATATGATTTTGTATAAGCCGATCAGAAATATTTTGAAGGAACGAAAGCAGAATATACAAAATCTGGAATCCACTGTTCAAAAGTGCAACGCTGATGCCGAGGCCAGTGAAATATCCTATAATAAAGGATTGGATGAGGCACGTCAAAAAGGGCTGGAACAAAAAAATGCCTTGATTAAAGAGGCTGAAACGCACGAACGAACATTGATTTCCGAGCTAAACCAAAAAGCGATGAAAGAGATGGAACAGATCAAACAACGCATTCAAAACGATGTCGGCAAAGCCAAAATGAAGCTTGCGGAAGAAATTGAAACCTTTGCGCAGGCCATTGGTCAAAAAATATTGGGGAGGGCACTTGCATGATAAAATGGCGCTTCACTAGAAAACGATCCCTGGTTATTGCGGCAATTTTTATGATTGCGTTTTGTGGCATGGTAATGGCATCATCAGGTGGGCATGAATCCCACGAATCACATGTTGCCCATGCGGAAAAAACCTGGGTGTCTACTGATACTTACCGTGTCATGAATTTTTTAGTTCTTGTGGTGGCCTTGTTTTTGCTTCTAAAAAAACCCGCATCACAGGCACTGAATTCTCGTATTTCAGAAATTAAAGATGAGCTTGAAACGCTTGAATCTGAAAAATCAGCTGCTGAGAAAAAGCTGGCTGAGTACAATCAAAAGTTTTCCGATCTGGAAAATGAGGCCAAACAACTACTTGATGATTATATCAAGCAGGGCGAATCTGCCAAAAAGCGGATTATTGATGAAGCCAAACAGACTGCTGAAAAAATGCAGGCGCAGGCCAAAAAGAATATTGAGCAGGAATTCAATCTTGCGAATAAGGAATTAAAAGAAGAAATCATGGATAAAGCCATTGCGCTGGCAGAAAACATCATCAAGAACAATATCACTAATGAGGACCAGGATCGTCTAATTGGTGAATTTACAGAAAAGGTGGTGGCATAATGAAAAACATGTCAGTTTCCAGGCGTTATGCCAGAGCACTGCTACTTCTCGGAAAAGAAAATGATCAGGTGGACCTCTATGGCAATGAACTCAATAGTTTTTCGCAATTAATTGCCAGAGAAAATGAGTTTCGCCAGGTAATTGCCAATCCGCTGTATGGTGCTGAACGCCGAAAAATGATACTCGCACAGGTTCTGGAAAAAATGGACCTGTCAATAGTGATAAATTCTTTTTTACAGTTATTGTTCGATAAACGCCGCATGAGCTTTATCGATAGCATCAATGAGTTTTACCAAAGACTTGCTGACGAGTATAAAGGTATTGCTCGAGCAGGTCTTGTCTCGGCAACAGATCTTTCTTCAGATGCAGTTGATCAGATACGATCGGCCCTATCAAAAATGACTGGTAAACAAATCATTATTGATTTTGAGCAAGATCCCGGACTCATTGGTGGTGTGGTTGCCAAAATTGGCGACCTTGTTTTAGATGGGAGTATAAAAACGCAGTTACTTTCTATGAAAGAATCAATAAAAAGGGGTGAAAGTATCTAACATGGAAATCAGAGCTGAAGAAATAAGTCAAATTATCAAAGAGCAAATCAAAGACTACGACAAAAAGGTTGAACTTAGCGAAACAGGTACAATTTTGTCTGTAGGTGATGGAATTGCTCGAGTCTATGGCCTGGAAAAGGCGATGGCTCTTGAATTGGTTGAGTTCCCAGGCGGTGTTTTGGGCCTGGCCTTAAACCTTGAAGAGGATAATGTTGGTGTCGCGATTATGGGTGATGACACCGAGCTCAAGGAAGGCGATCAGGTAAAACGTACCGGACGTATTGCTGAAGTGCCGGTTGGTGAAGCTGTTCTTGGGCGTGTTATCTCTGCTGTGGGTGAACCTTTGGATGGCAAAGGCCCCATTGATAGTAATGAAACCAGACGTGTCGAAATGGTCGCACCTGGCGTTATTGCAAGGAAAAGTGTGCATGAACCCATGTATACCGGCCTTAAAGCAATTGATGCCATGACACCTGTCGGACGCGGACAACGTGAGTTGATTATTGGTGACCGCCAGATTGGTAAAACTGCTGTTGCAGTTGATTCCATTCTTAATCAAAAAGGCAAGGATGTTTTTTGTATTTATGTTGCCTGCGGTCAGAAAAAATCAACTGTTGCCCAGGTTGTATCAATCCTTGAAAATCATGGAGCAATGGAATATACGACTGTTGTTTCCGCTTGTGCCAGTGATCCGGCGACACTTCAATATATTGCACCTTATGCAGGATGTGCAATTGGAGAATATTTTCGGGATAAAGGTCAACATGCATTAATTATATATGATGATCTTTCCAAACAGGCAGCTTCATATCGTCAGGTATCGTTGCTTCTTCGACGACCTCCTGGACGTGAAGCATTCCCCGGAGACATTTTCTACAACCATTCAAGACTGCTCGAACGCGCTGCTAAACTCAATGATGAACTTGGTGCAGGCTCTTTGACTGCATTGCCAATCATTGAAACTCAGGCAGGTGACGTTTCAGCCTTTATTCCAACAAACGTTATTTCAATTACCGATGGTCAGATTTACCTGGAACCCGGACTGTTTTTCGCAGGGGTACGACCGGCAATTAATGTTGGCTTGTCTGTATCACGTGTGGGTGGTTCTGCTCAGGTAAAAGCCATGAAACAGGTTGCGGGTACACTTCGACTGGATCTGGCTCAGTACAGGGAACTTGAATCCTTTGCTGCTTTTGGTAGTGACCTGGATGCCGCGACTCAAAAACAATTGACTCGTGGTGCCCGAATGGTCGAAATTCTGAAACAGCCACAGTACCAACCGCTTTCAATGGAAAAACAGGTTTCCATCTTGTTTGCTGGTACACATGGCTATCTTGATGAACTGCCATTGGATGCATTGAATGATTATGAAAAAGGTCTGTACGAATTCATTGAAAATAAATATCCAAACGTTTTCAAGGGGCTGGATGAAAAACAGGCCATTGATGACGATCTGGAGAAATTGATGAATACTGCTATTGGTGAATATACCAATGAATTCAAAAGTCAGATGCAGTAATAGTTAGATAACGTTTATAACTCTTAGGGGTTATTGAAATAAAGGCGGAACAACGATGGCAAGCTTAAATGATGTTAAAAATAAAATTGCCGGGGTCAAAAAGACCAAACAAATAACCAAGGCCATGAATATGGTTGCGGCATCGAGATTGCGCGGAACGCAAAATCGAATGGAAGCTTTTCGACCTTATGCAATTAAATTTTCTGAAGTTTTGGGAAGTCTTGCTGAACGTGCAGAAGAAGATGCCAGTCCGCTTTTAATCCCACGTGATACTGTCAAATCGGTTAATGTGGTTTTATGCACATCAGATAGAGGCTTGTGCGGCGGTTTCAATGCCAACCTGATTGAAAAAGCTGAGGCATTTGTTAATGAGCTGACTGCAAAGTATCCTGATGTCAACATTACATTTACCAATTTTGGCAAAAAAGGGCGTGATTGGTGTCGTAAAGAAAAATGCGAGATTCAGAACGAATATCTCGGTGTTGTGGGCGGAAAGTTTGATTTTTCCATAGCATCATCAACCGGACAACAACTTATTCAGGAGTTTTTGGATGGCAAGTATGATGAGGTCTACGTGATCTATTCTCAATTTGTGGGAATGGCAAAGCAGATTCCGGAAATTCAGCAAATTCTTCCGATTCCACCACTGGAAACTTCGGAAACCAATGAAAATGAACAAACATCCTTTGTAGCAGAACATATTTGTGAACCATCGCCAGAGGAAGTGTTGGGGGATATGCTCCCTCGAAACGTATTTGTGCAAATCTATAGCGCGTTGCTGGAAACATCAACCAGCGAGCACGCTGCACGAATGCTGGCAATGGATAATGCTACAAAAGCATGTAATGATATGATCGATAATTTGACACTAGCTTACAATAAAGCCCGTCAGGCGGCTGTTACGACTGAATTGATGGATATCGTAGGCGGTGCCGAGGCCCTGAAAGGGTAATTTTGATTAGGAGGTTTTTGATGTCTGAAAACATTGGAAAGATTACTCAGGTCATGGGGCCTGTGGTTGATGTGGAGTTTGAACCAGGAAAGCTCCCGGCCATATTGACGGCACTTACCATAAGCAACCCGGCGATTAATGATGAGCCTGATAATCTGGTTATTGAGGTTGCCCAGCATTTGGGCGACAATGTTATCCGTGCTGTAGCGATGGATGTTACTGATGGTCTGGTACGCGGCATGCCTGTTAAAGATACTGGCGCCCCCATCCAGATGCCTGTAGGGGATGCCTGTTTGGGGCGTGTTCTGAACGTTGTCGGCCGTCCAGTCGATGGTTTAGGACCGGTCAGCCAGGAAAAAATGATGCCGATACATCGTGAAGCCCCGCAGTTAACAGAGCAAGATACCACAGTCCGCGTATTGGAAACTGGCGTTAAGGTTATTGACCTTCTCGTTCCTTTTCCACGTGGCGGTAAAATGGGAATGTTCGGTGGTGCAGGTGTTGGAAAAACTGTTATCATGATGGAAATGGTCAACAACATTGCGATGCATCATGGTGGTATTTCTGTATTTGCTGGCGTTGGAGAGCGTACACGTGAAGGAAACGACCTGTATCATGAAATGAAAGACTCAGGCGTACTTCCCAAAGCCGCGCTTATTTATGGCCAGATGACTGAACCACCTGGCGCAAGAGCACGTGTCGCCTTGTCTGCATTGACATGCGCAGAATATTATCGTGATGTTGAAGGTCAAGATGTTTTGATCTTTATCGATAATATCTTTCGATTTACACAGGCTGGCTCTGAGGTCTCTGCATTGCTGGGTCGTATGCCATCTGCGGTTGGGTATCAACCCACTCTGGCTGTTGATCTTGGTGCACTTCAAGAACGAATCACATCTACAAACAAAGGGTCAATTACAGCAGTTCAATGCGTATACGTACCGGCTGATGACCTCACTGACCCTGCACCTGCAACAACATTTGCGCATTTGGATGGGACTGTTGTTTTGTCTCGTCAAATTGCAGAATTGGGTATTTATCCAGCAGTGGATCCCCTTGATTCAACATCTCGAATTTTGGATCCTGGTTTTGTGGGCGAAGAGCATTACAAGGTTGCCCGAACAGTTCAACAGACGCTTCAAAAATATAAAGAACTTCAAGATATTATTGCTATTCTGGGTGTTGAAGAATTGTCAGATGAAGATAAGTTGACTGTATCCCGCGCCAGAAAAATTCAGAGATTTTTATCTCAACCATTCCACGTTGCAGAAAACTTTACAGGTAAAGCGGGCAAATATGTCAAACTTGCGGATACAATCAACGCGTTCAAAGAAATTGTTGAGGGCGTCCATGATGATATTCCGGAACAGGCATTTTATATGGCCGGTGGTATTGAAGAGGTACTTGAGCGCGTGAAAAACGCGGAATAAATCAAAAAAAGCATTAAATGTGATTGTGCACCAATGACGTCACATTTAATGCTGAACAAATAATTGAGGGCAATATGGCTGATAATATATTACTTGAAGTGGTCACCCCCGAAAGAAATGTGGTGAGTGAACGCGCTCAAATCGTGATGGCGCCGGGTTCTCTGGGTGAATTTGGCGTACTGCCCGGTCATACATCCTTTATTACAACATTGAAAGATGGTACCTTGAAATACAGGGATGAAAATGGGGCAGAGCATCGACTGGATATTTTCGGTGGATTTGCAGAAGCGTTACCGGATAAAGTGACCATTTTGGCAGAAAATGCAAAAGAATCGGCTGATGTGGAAGGATGATAATTGAGCGTAATCGTCTTTAAATAAAGAATCGATAATTCGATTTTTTCTAGCTTAATTATATAAATAGAAGGGCAGATCGATATGGTCTGCCTTTCGTTTTTTTATCGAAAAAAAATTTTAAATATTGTAATGATTGCTCTGGTTTTGCGAATGAACACTTAGGAATGCTTGGAGAAAATAACATGCTCATTTTTCATGATCGTACAAAAAAATAAGGTCGTGTAGAGACGTAGCATGTTACGTCTCTACACGACAATTACCTCAAACGAACAATATCATAAATGGGGAACTTATTTTCAGAGCATTCCTTAAGAAATGATACGATGCCATTTTTTCGAGCATTCCTAAAGAATTATTATAAAATAGATAAATAGATTTTATTTATTTTCGAGAATTTCAGGAGAATCTCGGAATAAAAGGATCAAAAATATGAAAAATATATGCATAATCATACTGGCCGCTGGTAAAGGCAAACGAATGAATTCATCAAAAGCAAAAGTGCTCCATCATATTTGTGGGAAGCCGATGATTTTGTTTGTTATAGATGCTGCCAAAAAGGTAACTTCCAATACAATTGTTGTGATTGGACATCAGGCCCAAGAAGTCAAAAAAACAATTGAAAAAAAATATGTCGATGTTTCCTTTGCATTACAGGAAGAACAACGAGGTACAGGACACGCGCTACAATGTGCCTTGCCGATGATTTCATCCGAAATCGAATCGGTCGTCGTGCTATGCGGTGATGTACCCATGATTTCCCCTGATAAAATAAATGATTTAATCTATGTGCATCGTAAAGAAGATAACGATGTTACTGTTATGGCTGTTGAGCAGGAAGATCCATATGGTTATGGACGCATTGTCTTGGATGAAAATGGATTTATTGAAAAAATTGTTGAAGAAGCGGACGCCACTGATGAACAAAAAAGAATTAAAATGGTGAATTCCGGAATTTATTGTATTTCATGTGCAACTATTGATGATCTCCTTAATGAAATAACTGATAGTAACATGCAAAATGAATTTTACCTGACAGATATTGTTCCCATTGGTATTCAAAAGAAATTTCGTGTTGGCGTCATGCTTAATCAAGATGCAGATAATGTTTTAGGAATTAATACAATTGAACAACTTCATAAAATTGAAGCACTTATTAAAGAAAAGCATTGACAATTTTTTCAATCACAATATAATGATTCATAAATAATTCGCATATGAAACTGCGATGAAATGAATTTTAAATATTTTGAATACGAACTACATACAGGTACGTTAACAATTAAAATAGTTTAATAAGCCCCTGTACTGTTGGTGATTGATAAGATTCTTTGTTCCAACACGAAATTATAGGGGGCCTTCACTGATATCAAGCGTGTATTTCATCATTTATAGTCATGAAATCCCAAAGATATCATAGGGTGCCCACCTTAATAAATTAGGTTCAAAAGGTTTGTCAACACGGCATGTTTACGGGGGTTTTTCACAATTTAACAATCGTGTTTAATGCGCAAATTGAAATAGATTCAAAGACTTTAATAACGATTGTTTCATATTTACAAGTATAGCGTTGATTATTTAAAGATATTAAGTTTATGAGAATGATAGTAATAGTAAACATGGGGCTTTTCTTGCTCCTTTCATCATATAGCTTGATCCATGGTCAAACTGATTTTTTTGATTATTTCCAAATAATCTTATTAACCATCACTGCCATGAATTTTTTGTATGTCATTAAAACAGTTTTAAAAGTAAATAGTCATTCTTATCTAGGTAATTCTTATGGGTATCGTGTCGTATTTTTGCCAAAATGAATGACATAACATACCAGCTTAAATATCCATTAATTGTCAACGCACTTTTTTAGAAATAATTCTAATAGATATATTGATTAAGTGGCCATGAATTATTTCTATTGAAAACAAATGCTTAAAAATAGCATTTTAACCAAATAATTGACAATTGATGTGATATAATGAATGAATATACCATATCTATGAGCCTGATTGGTTTTGTTATTGGTTTTGGCGTGGCATACTGGGCAAAAGGACGTTTGTATGCACAAAAAATCCGAATGGCAGAGGATGAATCAGCAAACATAATAAATGATGCCTACCGACGTTCAGAAACGATTATTAAAGAAGCGAAAGTTGAAGCAAAGGATCGTCTTTATAAAATGAAAGGACAATTCGATGCAGATACTTTGGAAACCAGAACTGAGCTCAAGCGAATTGAAAAGCGTCTGAACCAAAAAGAGGAAAATCTAGAAAAGAAACACGAAAAGAATGAACAGCGCAGCCTAGAAATATTTCAAAAAGAAAAATTATACAACAAGAAACTGGGTGAACAAGAAAAAAATGAACGCAAACTCAATGAAATGATGGATGAGCAAAAAAAATTGCTCGAACGTATTTCAGGGATGACAGTTGATCAGGCAAAAGAACATCTCATCAAGGCCATGGAAAACGAAGCCCGATACGAAGGTGCAAAACTGATTAAACGTATTGAGACTGAAACTCAGGAAGAAGCAGATAAAAAGGCAAAAAAAATTATCGCCACAGCAATTCAGCGATATGCGGGAGAGTATGTTGCTGAGCATACTGTTTCTGTGGTACAATTACCCAATGACGACATGAAAGGTCGAATCATTGGTCGTGAAGGTCGAAATATCCGGGCCCTTGAAGCGGCGACCGGAATTGATTTAATTATTGATGATACCCCTGAAGCTGTAATTTTATCCGGCTATAACCCCATAAGGCGCGAAGTTGCCAGAGTATCATTGAATCAGCTTATTTCAGATGGGCGTATACATCCGGCTCGCATCGAAGATATTGTCAAAAAGGTTGAAAACGAAGTTGACGATGCCATTCGTGAGGCGGGTGAACAGGCTGCATTTGATTTGGGTGTTCATGGTATTCATTCAGAGCTGATAAAATATCTGGGACGGCTGAAATTCAGAACGAGTTACGCTCAAAATGTTTTGAAGCATTCCATTGAAGTTGGCTTTTTATGTGGAATTATGGCTGCTGAGTTGGGACTGAATGTTAAGCAAGCGAAAAGAGTTGGACTTTTGCACGATTTAGGAAAAGCAATTGACCACGAAGTCGAGGGACCGCATGCTTTGACAGGTTCAAAGTTAGCCAAGCGATATGGGGAATCATATAAGACTGTTCATGCCATAGCCGCACATCACGAAGATATACCACCTGCCTCTGTTTTAGCTTTGCTGGTACAGGCGGCTGATGGCCTATCAGGTGCAAGACCCGGCGCAAGACGTGAAATGCTTGAAAGCTATATTAAACGTCTTGAGGATCTTGAAAAGATTTGCAATAGCTTTAAAGGCGTGGCCAGTTCTTATGCCATTCAAGCTGGCAGGGAAGTCCGAATTATGGTTGAGAGCGCAATTATCTCTGATGAAGAAGCTGTGTTACTCAATCGGGACATTACCAAAAAAATTGAAGAATCACTGACATTTCCCGGACAGATCAAGGTGACCGTCATACGTGAAACACGGTCTGTTGGTTATGCCAGTAAATAAAAAACAGTTCGGAAAAAACAATGGACAATGTATTCCAGGAACTGAAATCTCGTGGTTTTATTGAACAAACCACCCATGACCAGGCGTTGGAATCCTTACTGGCTGATCAGAAGATTTCGTACTATATCGGTTTCGATCCCACAGCTGATAGTCTTCACATTGGCAGTCTGGTTCCAATAATGGCAATGGCGCATCTTCAACGATATGGTCATAAAACAGTGGCTTTAGTCGGTGGGGGAACGGCAATGATCGGTGACCCTAGTGGTAAAACCGAATTACGCAAAATGCTCTCTGAAAGTGAAATTGATTACAATGTCAAGGCGATTGGACTGCAATTATCCCGCTTCATTTCATTTGAAAATGAGAAGGCGGTTTTGGTTAACAATGCCCAATGGTTAAAGTCCTTACAATACATATTTTTTTTACGAGATATTGGCCGATGTTTTAGTGTCAATCGTATGCTCAAAGCTGAAAGTTACCGCATGCGTCTGGAATCTGATGAAGGCCTTAATTTTATCGAGTTTAATTATATGTTATTGCAGGCTTATGATTTTTATCATTTAAATAAAACGCATCAGTGCTTGTTGCAGTTGGGTGGAAGTGACCAATGGGGAAATATTCTCGCGGGCATAGATCTGATTCGTCGAAAAAGTAATACGCAGGGGTATGGCATCACCTTTCCCTTAATTACAACCAGTTCTGGTTCAAAAATGGGAAAAACAGCAAAAGGGGCTATCTGGCTGGATAAAGAAAAAACAAGTTCCTATGACTATTTTCAATTTTGGGTGAATACTGATGATAAGGATGTCATTCGATTTCTTTTGCTTTTTACATTTTTGCCAGTTGATGAAATAAATACAATAAAAGATTGGGAAGCTGAAGCGCTTAATCCGGTCAAAATTGTATTGGCCTTTGAAGCTACGAAAATTGCACATGGTGAACACGAAGCAATAAATGCATATTCTGCGGCTCAGGAAATGTTTGGACTAAGTGATTTACCTAAAACTGTGCTTCAATCAAGTGCGATTCACAAACAAAAAAATGCGGTACAGAGTAATATTCCAAAATCGGACATCTCTTTAGAAAAAGTTCAAAAAGGGATACAGGTTTACGAACTTTTTGCTGAAGTTGGACTGTGCGAATCAAAATCATCAGCAAAACGTTTGATAAAGCAGGGTGGCGCATACTTGAATGATGAACGTATAAAAGATCTTCAAATGATTATTAAACAAGATAGCTTTATTAATAATGTACTCAAAATGCGAGCCGGAAAAAAGAAATATCATTTGGTTCATTTACAAACAAAAAAATAAAAAATTGTTTGACAAACAAAATGAAAAGATGTATACTTCTTTTCATCATTGATTGAGAACAATTTTGAAACATTTATTTCATTTTTTTATAAAAAAAAATGAATGTTGAAAAAAAAAATCATTGACAAAATAATTAAAAAGAAGTATATTACTTCTTATCAATTGGCAATGAACTTCTGAAACGATTTTAAAAAATAAAAAAATCGTAACAGATTTTTAATGTCAATTTATCTTTTTTATAATTGAATTTGATCTTTGAAAACTAAATAGTGAATGCAGATAGGCTCCTAAAAAAAACTTTGAGAATTTTTTTTAATTCAAATATTATATTTGAGAGTTTGATCCTGGCTCAGAATGAACGCTGGCGGCGTGCTTAACACATGCAAGTCGTACGAGAACTCTTCTGCTTGCAGGAGATAGTAAAGTGGCGCACGGGTGAGTAACGCGTGGATAATCTATCCGTAAATCGGGGATAACATTGCGAAAGCGATGCTAATACCGGATATGATTTATATTTAATAAGAGTATAAATTAAAGGTGGTCTCTACATGTAAGCTACTGTTTACGGGTGAGTCCGCGTACCATTAGCTAGTTGGTGAGATAAAAGCTCACCAAGGCAACGATGGTTAGCTGGTCTGAGAGGATGATCAGCCACACTGGAACTGGAACACGGTCCAGACTCCTACGGGAGGCAGCAGTGAGGAATTTTGCGCAATGGGGGAAACCCTGACGCAGCAACGCCGCGT
>Ga0272440_1001372_pt1 | contig 19920 bp, 6 predicted proteins | sample SSMMMBAug17_FD_192440 | JGI IMG/M metagenome (GOLD analysis project Ga0272440, IMG submission 192440) | Marine sediment archaeal communities from Little Sippewissett salt marsh, Falmouth, MA, United States - SSM-MMB-Aug17 | ecosystem: Environmental > Aquatic > Marine > Wetlands > Sediment ...
ATCAACAACAGTAAAACTGCATGTATAAGGTTTTGAATCTTCATCCATTTCAAAATTTGCAATAGGACTTATAACAGGCAGATCATTAACAGGATCAACGTTTAAGACAAAAGTGGTGGGTTGAGACCATCCAGTCTGGTCAGTGACAGTTAGTGTAATTGTTGTGCTGGCAGTTTCTTTAGGCGGTTGATCCGCTATAGGAGTGATATAGGCTGTTATTTGATAGGGGACGCCAAGTGCCTGCAAGGGGGTATTTTGTCCAATCGTTTGCAAGGGGATATTTTGAATCTGTTGATTTTTAAATGTAATATTGTCATCCGTTAGCAGATTTGAATTTGAACTGTGGACAGTTATTGTGACACTGCTGCCATCATTGTCTGCTACTGTGAATGGGAGTGGAAAGTCGATAGTGTCTTCTTCGATGGTGTATGTAGTAATTTGTGAAATTGTCGGTATGTCTGGTACTGGTTCAACTGTTAATTGGAATAGTTTTATTGTTTGAGTATATTGATCCTCAATTTTGAGTGTAATCATTGTGTTATCAAAATCGCCTTCAATAGGCTTGTTCGGAAGTGGCGATATTTTTAATTCTATATCTTTTGTTTGAATACCATTCATTGGAATATGCCAGGGACCAAAGCAATCAAAATCAGGTTCAACAAGGCATATTCCTGTATTGGACAAAAGAAATGGATCAGATGATTCAGTTGTTAAAGTCAGATATTCTTCTTTGTCGACATCTGTTATTCTTAATGAGACTGATAGGCTTGTATCTTCATCGATTGTTTGAGGTGAATACCCTGAAAAAAAGGGGCTGTCATTGACTGGAATAACTGTTAGTGAAAAGGAATCCGAAACTGATTGCTCTGAATCTTTTACAGTGATTGTAATTATTTCTACATCTCCATTCATGTTATGTTCTGGATATAAAGCCAGAGTAACATTCTCAGAATATTTGTCTTTACCAATAGATGTAACAACAGAAACAGAACATTCCCCATTGGCAAAAGTTACATGAGGGCCGTAACATTCTATCTTTGAGGCATCCAATATATTAGTATCTGATGATGTCATCGTTATCGTAAATAGACCACGATTATCTCTATAAACATCTGGAAGACTTGATCCTTCCGGATCTGTTATCTCAAAAGACACGATACATGAGGATGATGTTTTACATTGATCTTCATTAACCGATAGGTCTTCAAGCCCGATTATACTGGGGGGATCATTAGATTCTGTAATATATAAAGAAATGGGCAATGCTGTTGGCGTGTATCCATCATTTACACATATGCTAATGCCTATATCACCATAGGCATTTGTCATTGGCACAATGACAATATCCATGTTCATAGAAAAGGAAATACCGTCTGCCTCACTACATAGGAAAATACCATTTGATTCTGAGGAATAAATTACATTAGTATCATATGAAACCGGTGATTCGGTTAGAAATACAATTTTTGAAATTTGCTCGGGATGAGATATTTCAGCAGTAATAGTCAGTGCCTTATTGTCAATATCCCACAGACTGATGGCGTTGATTGTTAAGGGATGATCTTCGAGTGTTGTCTGTTGTTTAACATCAGAGGAATATATTTTAGGCAAATCATTTACTGGCATTACAATCAATTGAAAAGAGTGTGGACCACTGATCAAATTATCTGTATCTTTTGCTGAAATATCAATACCTATTTTACCAAATGCATTTGGTTTTGGGCGTACTGATAATGTCAATGTTGAAGTTTCGTCAGGTTTAGTTATTACCTGGCTTTTCAATGGATAAAAATCTTCAATTTCTAATAATGGAATTTCTCCAGGGGGACACTCCGATGGATTAAACTCTTCATTTTTTAACAAGGTATAAGCTGAATAGTAAGCCGTTATCGTTGTTGTATCAGTATAATTTTTTCTTTCTCCATATACACCTCCTGCCGATATTTGATCTGGATCAGTCAGAAAGAAAGTAATCGTTATATCAGAATCCTCATTTATGGTGCAATCTTCGAAACCAATAAGTTTTGGAGGATCAGGTGTTTCCATAACTTGTAAAATAAATGAATTATTGGTATATTGTCCGAATTCATCACTGACTGTAATGGTTATATAGGATGAGCCAGAAACATTTGAAGTGGGAGTCAGCGAGAGTGTCCAGGTTGAACAGGCGGGGCAAACCTTGGTAATAGGAAGATATTCATCTTCAGATTGAAAAAGATGAAGGTTTGAGGCAGTTGCAGTGTATACTAAATTTTGAGCAAAGGTTTCTCTATCACAGCCCATGACCTGAACAGACAGACTATTATCTTCTAATATAGTATAGTCTTGAATTTCAATAAGTAATGTTGGGGAATTTTCATAAATAACTGTATAAGATTCTGGATATGTTATGCAATCCTGGGGTATAAAGTCAGTGCCTAAACATGCATGAATTTGATAAGAATATTCTATTTCTGGTATAAAACCACCATTACCTGGTCCTTTATCACTATAGTACTTCTTTTGACTTACAAGGATTTCTGCAAAATTTTGTTCACCATTTTCACTGCGTGTAATAAAGTAGTAAGGACTACCTCCTCCTTCGTAGTCCCAGAATATAAGTACTTCTTGAAACGAAATTTTCTCTGCTTTAAGATAAATAAAATATCCGGGAGGTGCCAAACGATAATCTTTTGAACGTTTTCTTTTCGGAATATCTGAAACTTCTTTTTCGTCTGGTATTTCGTTTTTTTCTAATATAATGCTATCCGGGTTAATAACCCTAACATGCTTTTTTACAGAGGATGAGTTTTCAGTTTGAAAAATTTGTTCCAAAATAAACAGATGATCGTATGCATACATTATGTGTTCAGGGAAATATAATCTGGCGGCTAATGCCTGGTTGCCATTTCCACTATTTCCAGGAAATCCTGTACCTGAAATCGTTGATATAAAGCCATTTTCATCAACTTTTCTAATTCTGTTATTATGACTATCAGCAATAAATAAATGGTTATTATTCGACATTGCAAGACCGGTTGGATAATTCAAAGATGCATCAATAGCGGGTTTTCCATCCCCCGAATAACCAGGTAATCCATTACCTGCAACAGTCGTAATGATACCGTTTTTAACTTTTCGAATCCTGTGGTTGAGTGTATCTGCAATATAGATGACGCCATCAATATCTACAATAAGATTTTCAGGATGGTTTAACATTGCAGTGATTGCCAATCCATCATCTCCTGAAAAACCTGAAAAACCATTACCTGCAATAATACTTTTTCGATAATCTGATGAAATTTTTATTATTTGGGATTTTAAGGTATCAATGGCATACATGTTGTTGTGGCGATCCACAGCAATTCCATCAGAACGTAAAGTAGGTAGGGTAGAAAAATCAGTCGTTTTTTCAAGATTTATGTTCGAATATGTTAATTCCTGTTCTGCATATATCCCATTATAGGTAAGACTATAAATCACCCCTATTATTAATAAATACAACCAGGGAAACCTGCACGTTATCTTCATCCAATTACTCCACTTGATAAACAAAAAACAAATATTAATCCCGGGGTTAAGATAACCCCGGGATAATCTTAATAAGGTTTATTTCCAAAACAAATCTTCAACAACAATTGTACATTCTTCACTGGCTTTCAGCCAGAAACCATTTCTTGTTGAAATTATTGCTTGTTGCCATTCGTTATTCCCCATAGTATCAAAAGTAATGGGCTTATAGCTGCCATTTTTATATTCAAACATACCGGCAATGCATTTTTTTGATACTGTTTTAAGAACAATATCTCTAGGATCATCTTCTGTATTCAAACTGCTGAGAATATGCCACCCCTCTGGTAATGTCACAGTATAATGGGTATACTGGTCAACAAGATGGGTTATTGTTATGGCTTGTGATGCTATTATTTCTTTGAGAATAAAGTTTTCATTATTACAAGCGAATAAATTATCTTCGCATACTGCTTTATCATTTTCGCATTCTGATTTATCAACATAGCAAATATCCCTTTCATTTCTATAACGATCTCTGTAGATAACACATTGATCCAAATTATCGTTACAAATACTCTTATCAAATTCGCATTGATAGAGTTTAGATTCACAAATTCTAATTTTTTCATCACAGCTTGGAATATGCTTCAAATCGAATCTAACCGGTTCATACAGAGTCCCTTCTTCCGTTTGAAATGGGGGAGAAAAAGTTATCGTTTGATCAATATCATAGACGGTGTTATCCGAGATACGATAATACTTGATTGTCATGTTTTGCGTTTCATTTCCGTTGCCCCAAACCCGAACAAAAAATTGAATACCATTTGTAGTCCGAATTGCACTTTCCACACCTCTACATTCACCATTATAGAATATGGCTATTTTGTCACCTGGTTTACTGATATAATTATCTCTTAAATAAAAAACACCATGAAATTTTTTATAATATGCATATTGTGATGTATCTACAGTCCAATCACCAGGTACACCTTCAAACAGAAGTTTTCTAATATAATTATTCCCTGTATCTGCGACGAACACATTACGGTTTGTACCAATTGCAATACCATGTGGCTTATTTAAGCTGGCAAATATTGGATTTTCATCTTCTTTAGAAAAACCAGCTCTTCCATTACCCGCAATTGTTACAATATTTCGTGAAGATTCAATAACTTTTCGAATCCGATGATGCCCTGTATCTACAATGTAGAGATTTGATGCATCATCAAGAGCAATGCATGTGGGTGTATAAAGGCTTGCTGAAATTGCGGGTTTATATTCTTCTACATAGGAATAATCGTTACTACCATTTCCAGCATAGGGCTGAACACTATTATCTGGTGCGATAATAAATACCTGATGTTTTATAATATCAGATACATAAATATTTCTCTGTTGATCAATGGCGACATCATATGGGATGCCTAATATTGAGCTGTCGGAAATAGTAATAAGCGTGCGTTCTTTAAAATTAACTTTACGAATCTTTCGGTTTCCTGAATCTGCAATATATATGTCTCCACTTCTATCTATTGCTAGACCTGTTGGATAATTCAGTGCCACAAATGTTGCAATTCCTTCGTTTTTATCTCCGCCACCTGCAAAAGTTTCAATAATAGTGCTATCATGCCATATCACACGAATCCGGTGATTATTGGTATCTGCTATAAAAACATCTCCATCAATATTGACTGCTACGTCATGAGGAGAATTAAGACTTGCATAAGTTGCTGGTTGTCCATCACCACTAAAATCAGGGGTACCATTTCCTGCTATAGTTGTTATGTCACCTGAAAACGAAACATGTCGAACACGGTGATTATCTTTATCAGCAATGTATAGATTTTCCCAATTATCAATGGCCATGTCATAAGGGCTATTTAAAGAGGCTAATAATGATGGTCCATTATCACCCGAGAACCCCCTCTCTTTATTGCCTGCGATGCGTTGAAAATTTTTGTTAATATCAATCTGTACAATTCGATTGCATTGATCAGCAATATAGAGGTTGTTATTGTTATCAAAATCTATTGATAATGGTATATTCAAACAGGAGAGCGTTGCATTTGCATTTTCAGCAGAACAATCATTTGAGTTATTTCCAGCAAAAGTCGTTACCTTATAAGATGATATCCTTAAAACTCTATTATGGCCAGTATCAGCAACAAATACATCTCCTAATGAATCTACAGCAACATCAGAGGGGCCGGATATGTTGGATTTATTAGCATCTGCGTTTTCAATTAGTGGATCTGAATTTCCTGTCCCTGCATATGTATCAATTGTTTGATCAATATTGTATATGATGCGAATTCTATTATCTTCTTTGTCTGCAATATATAAATTATCATACCTATCGAATGTAATACCTAAAGGTTTTTTCAAATGAGCACTGGGGGCATTAAATGTATCACCATCAGAACCTGAAACACCGTCATTATTTGCAACTATTTGTAAGCTATTTGATGATAACTTGACAATTCTATGGTTGTTTGAATCAGAAATATACAGTTCGCCATTTGATTTCATAACAACATCAGCAGGTTCATTTAAACAACTTTTGGAAAGATCGAATTCAGGGCAATGACAAATACCCGGATAACCATTTCCCACAAGAGTTGATATTTTCCCATTCTGATCGACCATTCTGACGGCATGATTCCCTTTGTCAGCAATATAGAGAATGCCATCTTCGAAATCTATTCCATGCGGTGAATTTAATTGTGCATTGGTTGCATTTTCTTGATCGCCTGAATAACCGGCAGTTCCATTTCCTGCAATTGCTTTAATATTACCATCTGTATCGATTTTTACAACACGATGATTTTTGCTGTCGGAAAAATATACATTCCCATTAAAATCAGTCGTAACACCTGAAGACTCGCGAATAGCAGTATGTAATGCTTGTCCTTCAAGATTGAATAAACCTGCGATTGTTATTATTTTATTGGCTGGCTCTCCACAATCTGGGGAAAGCAAACGTATTCTATGATTCATACTGTCTGCAAAATAGATATCATCAGTATCATTAATGACTATTCCCAGTGGACTATCCAGTCTGGATAAAATGGCTGGCTCTTTTTCACCAGATAAGCCGCCATCTGTATTCGGTGTTCCAGCCACAATATAATCTTCTGCATTACAGGGACAGTTAAGATGTATCGCATTAATATTTAGACGATAGATAAGATGTTCAAGATAATCTGTAACAACCAAGTATTTTATATTGCCTGATATGCCTTGAGGTGAGTTTATGTTTTGAAGAACTGTCTTTAAATTGCCATAAGCATCAATCATGCACACGCGATGGTTACCTGAATCAGCGATAAAAACTTGGCCAAATCTGTCGATCCATATATCAACAGGTTTATTTAATGCTGCATTCACAGCAATAGTACCATCAGGGCTTTTGTCAGCAACACCAGTTCCTGCTATTTTGACAATATTTCCCATCGACATATTAATCATAAAAACACAATTATTATCTCGATCAGCAAAATAAATATTTCCGTATTTACTATCACTACATAGACCAACTGGATATTTTATGGATGTAGCTGTTGCCGATAAATGTTCTTTAGGAAAACCAATTTCACCATTCCCTGCAAAAATATTTATTGTTGGCTCATCTTTAGTCAGATCCACAACACGAATCCAATGACTGTCAGGTTCAGATATATACAGATATTTTCCATCATTGCTGACCAAAACACTCATGGGATTATTCAATCTGGCAAGAATAGCATTATTGCCATTACCATCATTTCCATCTTTGCCGCTTCCCTTTTCGCCATTACCAGCAATAACAGAAACTACTCCAGCAAAATCGATTTTCAGGACTTTATAGTTATACGTATCTGCAACATACTTATTTCCTTGTGTATCAAAGCAAATATCACCGGGAGTGTACAATGATGTTGAAAGCTTTGGGGTAGGAGAATTACTTTTATTTCCAGCAATTGTAACAATGGTAGTGGAGGGATATAAAATTTTTCGACACAGATTGTTTCTGTCCACAAAATAGAGGTTATTTTCAGTATCAACCGCCAATCCCTGTGGGTAAAATAACTTATTTTCTGTGGCGGGTTTGCCATCAATGATATCAACACCGCCACCTGCGTATGTGCTTATTCCACCATTTCGATCTGCGCCTATCACTTTTCGGATGACATCATTTCTAGAATCCGATATGTATAAATGTCCATTGCTATCCAGAGCGATTCGAGTTGGATAATTAAGTTGAGCCTGATAGGCATCGTTACCATCTCCACTATATCCAGGTTCTTCGATGCCTACTATAGTGTCAATACTATGAACGAATGTATCGACCATTCGAACTCTATGATTGCCTGAATCAGCAATCCATATACAACTATGTTGATTATCAACAAATACTCCATTGGGCTTTTGGAGCTGTGCTGATAATGCATTGGCCCCATCGCCAGAAAAGCCGGGAACACCATTACCTGCAAAAGGGAAAATCCTTTTATTTGAACTGTATACAACTCGAATTCGATGATTTTCAGTATCTGCAATATACAGGTTATCTTCATTATCAATAGCTATTCCTGATGGATATCTCAGTTGAGCAGAGTCTGCATAGTCTCCATCGCCACTATCACCCTCTGTTCCTGTCCCTGCATATGTAGATATAATACCATCTGTGTTAACTTTTCTAATACAATGATTCGCTTTGTCTGAAATATAAATATTACCTTGAGAGTCCAGCGCAACATCTGATGGTTCATTCAACTGTGCGGAAGTAGCAGGTACAGATTCGGCTTCTGCATTATATCCAGGCACACCAGTACCAGCAACTGTTGAAATTTGACCATTCTGAATTTTTCGGACACGATGATGCTTGGTATCTGCAATATAAACAGTCCCATCCTTCTCAACTACCACACCACTAGGGTTGTATAAGAACCCTTCATACGCATTACCACCATCTTCAATGAAGCCAACATCAGTTTTAATGCAAAGACTATCATCAGCATTGATAGGATGTGGCGCAAACACTCCTATGAGCGCAAGTCCGAACAAAATTTGTAAATACAAACTTTGAAATCCTTTGCAATTTTTTGTAAAAACTTTCATCTTCATAAGATAAATCTCCTTCCTGAATTATAAAAAATCCACGTTTAAAAGTTATAAACAATAAAAGTTACTGTTAATTAATGTTACTAAATTTCAAAATGAATTTGACCAAAATATTAATACTCAGTCGTTAATTTAATAATTAAATAAATAATCAGAAATATTTATAAAAGTCAACTATTTAATTATTTGAATAACCAATTAACGATTGAGAAGATTTATTACAGATGTTAATATAAAAAACAGAATGCTACATGTTTTTAATGGAAAAAATTGTCGTTTTTTTGAGCATATATTTTTCCCATTCATGCATATCTCATTATTATTCGATGTTCTGAAATCTTACAAAAAAACTTTTCCAGATTATTAAATGAGAAAAAAATTCCCGGGACAAATCAGGGTTTATCCCAGGAAAAGACAGAAAAAAAATTAAATTACTCGTTAATATACAGCTTCAACAGTAACCGTGCATTCTCCTGTTGTTTTCAACCAGAATCCATTAATTGGAAAGAGTGTGGCTTGTTGGATTTGATCAATTTCTTCTGGTGTTATGGCTTGATACTTATCTTCATTGTATTCAAATATAGCCCCAATACAAATGGATTCACTTTTGATAAGAACCTTATCTGCATTAAAACTGCTTAATAAATGCCATCCTGTGGGTAATGTTAATTTGTAGCTTGTGAATTGATTCAGCCAATCCTGGCACTCAAGTGTTCGCTTTAAGTCAAAGCTATAAAGCGTATCATTTGTTTCAGGTTGAAATTGAACACTTTGTTCAATTTCATAGATGTTATTGTCATTTTTACGATAATATTTCAGGGTCATGTTTTGCCCAATTTCATCTTCATTTCCCCATGCCACAATGAATAATTGATTGCCTTCAGGTGTCCGGGAAGGATAACCAATACCTCTGCATTCATCGCCAACAAACACAGCAATTTTATCTCCCGGCCTGATAATATGATTATCATTCAACAATGCATCAGCACGAATAAGTTGATATTTATTATATTCAGATGTATCAACCGTCCATTCTGAAGGAAAAGGATTGAATATTATTTTTCTGATATAATGATTACCCGTATCAGCTACAAGAATATTACCATCCAATCTTACTGATATGCCATTTGGCATATTCAAACTGGCAAATATCGGATCTTGACCTTCTTTAGAAAAACCAGGCTCACCATCACCTGAAATGGTTACGATTGTGCGAGATAATTCAATGACTTTGCGAATGCGTTGATGTCCAGTATCAAGGATATAGAGATTCGATGCCTGATCAATATCCAGAAATGTTGGAGTATAGAGACTTGCAGATATTGCGGCTTTATATTCTTCTGTATAAAAATAATCAGTCGTACCATCGCCAGCATAAGGAGTCACCGTTAAAGATGGAGATATTTTTAAAACCTGATGTGTCAATATATCAGAAACATAAATATTTCTTTGAAGATCAACAGCCAGTCCATAAGGAGCTCCCAAATTGGTATAATTGGCAATAGTCATCAGTCTAAGGCTTTCGAAATCGATTTTTCTAACTTTACGATTACCAGAGTCTACAAAAAAGATATTTCCACTACTGTCCACAGCAATTCCTTTGGGAGCATTTAAGCTAACAAAATTTGCAACAAGACCATCATCATCTGTGAATGGGTCGCCTTTTTGCCCATTTCCAGCAATAGTTTCTATAGTGGAATTACTATTCCAAATGACTCGAACTCTATTGTTTTCAGTATCAGTAATAAAGATATCTCCCTTCATATTAACGGCAACACCGTGAGGAGAATTCAGGCTTGCATAAATTGCTGGGATACCATCTCCATTAAAACCAGGAATAGAATTACCTGCTATGGTGGTTATTGTTCCATCTAAAGATATTTTTCGTATACGGTTATTATCTTTATCGGCAACAAAGATATTGTTCCATTGATCTGTTGCGACATCGTAAGGTAAGTTTAATGCCGCCGATTTTGCAGGGCCATCGTCTCCGGAAAAACCACTGTATGAATTGCCAGCAATACGTTTGAAACTATTATCTGGTTCGATTTGAACAATTCTATGACACTGGTCAGCTACCAAAAGCGAATCGGAACTGTTTATTGCTAATAATCCAGGCGTGTTTAAACCTGCTATACTGGAAATTGCGTTTTCATTGGAACAATCAGCAGAGCCATTGCCTGCAAACGTATTAAGTATATAGGCGTTATTCACAATACGAATTCGGTTATGCCCTGAATCTGAAATATAGACATTTTCGAAGGAATCCACCGCAACATCAGTAGGATAAGACAAATTAGATTCATCTGCCCATGTGTCATCAATAAGAGGATCAGCTAATCCTGTTCCTGCGTAGGTATCTATGTATTTATCACTATCATTATAAATGATCCGAACTCGATTGTTTCCAGAGTCCGCAATCATCAAATTTTCATCCATATCCAGACTTATCCCCAATGGTGTATTCAAACTTGCATTTATTGCAGGAGCAACATCACCAGAAAATCCTGGGGTACCGGTTCCTGCGACCAATAACAAGCTATCTGATTCATTGATCAGTTTAACAATCCGATGATTTTTTGAGTCTGAAATAAACAATTCTCCTTTTGCATTCATGATAATATCAATGGGTTCATTTAAACAGCTTTGGGAAAGATCATATGCTGGCGTTTCACAAATCCCTGGTAAACCATTTCCTGCAATAGTTGAAATAATGCCCTCCTGATCAACTTTTCTAATGCAATGATTACCTTTATCTGCAATGTAAATGACACCATTGACATATTCAAGTCCTTGAGGAGAATTGAGTTGCGCTTTAGTTGCATCATCGCCATCTCCTGAGTATCCTGAGCTTCCATTACCAGCAATAGATTTGATATATCCATAAGCATCAATTCTAACAACGCGATGATTCCTGCTGTCCGAAAAATACATATTATCTGATTCATCAGTGGTAACACCTGCTGCCTCTCGGATAGATGTTTCCAACGCCTGTCCTCTGAGATCAAACAAACCAGCAATTGTTTTTATTTGATTTAATCCAGTACCACATTCATCTATATCTTCAGAGAGTAACCGTATCCGGTTGTTTTCTTTATCTGCAAAAAAGATATCTCCATTGTTATCGAATGCCACACCTTCAGGAGTGCCTATTCTGGATAAGAGTGACGGGCCGTCATCACCAGAAAATCCGCCATATGTTCCCGATGTTCCAGCAATAATATAGTCATTGGCATCACACGGGCATACAAGCGTTAATTTGTTTAACTCCAGGCGATAGACAAGATGAGAGAAGGTATCTGTAACCACTAAATATTTATCATTTCCAGCTACTCCTTCCGGTAATAATAAATTTGTCATGATTGTCCGTATTTTTCCTTCTGCATCCACCATACAAACGCGTTCATTTCCTGAATCGGCAATAAAAATATTGTCAAATCGATCTATCCATATATCAACTGGTTTATTCAATGATGCATTTGTTGCAATCGTACCGTCCGGACTTTTTCCGGAAATTGTGTTTCCAGCAACGCGTTCAATGTTTCTTTCCGCATCAGAATAGCTGTTAATTTTGTATACACAATGATTGTCACGATCAGCGAAATAGATGTTGCCTGTTTTATCATGATACAGTCCAACAGGATAATTGATAGATGTGGCGGATGCCATATGATTGACGACAGGAATACCTGTATAACCATCACCTGCAAAGATGTTTATTATGGGAGGATCCTGGGTGAAATCTACAACGCGAATCCAATGATTTTCAGGCTCAGATATATATAAGAAATTTTTATCTCTACTTACCAGGACGCTTGCAGGGCTTCTTAGGCGAGCAAGTGTTGCTGCATTACCATTACCATCATTCCCTTCTTCTCCATTTCCAGCAACAGGGGATACTTTTCCTGTACTCCTGTCATATTTTAATACCTGATGAGACGCTGTATCTGCTATAAATGCATTATTTTCGTTATCAAAAAAAATATCTCCGGGTTGATGTAAAGATGTTGATAAAGGCGGAGTCTCAAAAGAGCTGTTTCTGATTCCAGCTACAGTAATGATACTGGAAGAATCCTGATATACTTTCCGACAAAGATTGTCACCTGCTATTACAATATATAATGTTCCGTTCGAATCAAAAACAATACCCACTGGTGAATCTATATTGGCCATTGAAGGATGCACATTGTCTGTTTTGTAAATACCGCCACCAACATATGTGGTTATCATTCCATCTGGTTCAGCGCTATCAACTTTTCGTACCCGATTGTTTTTTGTATCAGAAATATAAAGGTTACCATTATTGTCTAAAACAATTCTTGATGGTGAGTTGAGTTGAGCTTCAATAGCATCATTGCCATCACCCAAATATCCGGCAGTCCCATTTCCTGCTACTGTGTTGATAACATTTACAAATGTATCAACATACCGAACCCTGTGATTGTTGGTGTCCGCAATCCATACAAATCCCTTTTTATTATCAACGAAAACGCCTCTGGGCATATTTAACATAGCACTGCGTGCACTACTACCATCGCCGTCAAAACCAGCATTACCATTTCCTGCAAATGTATCAATTTTTTTAGTCATGCTATATACAATACGAATACGATTATTCATCATATCAGCAATAAATAAATTATCATCACTATCAATAGAAATACCAGTTGGAAAGTTGAGTTGGGCAGAAGTCGCAAAGTCTCCATCACCACTAAAGCCGGCGTTACCAGTACCTGCAAATGTTGACATCATAGCATCTGTATTAACTTTTCGAATACAATGATTGCCAAAATCTGCAATATAAATGTTTCCCTGAGAATCAATGGCAACATCCATTGGAGAATTTAATTTTGAAGATGTTGCTGGCAAATCGTCAGCATAATATCCAGGTACGCCTGTTCCAGCTATTGTTGTAATAGCACCATTTTGTATTTTTCGCACACGGTGATGAAGGTAATCGGCAATATAAATATTTCCTTGCTTATCCACCGCAATGCCTTGAGGGCGATTCAAATGTGCTTCAATTGCCATTCCACCATCCTCAACAAAACCAATTGCTGATGAAATACATAAATTATTTCCAGCATGGGCTTGTGGTAAAACCATTGTCAGAATCATTATTCCTAAAAACATGCGTTTAATCATCGCATGGTATCGGAAAGTTATCCGTTTTGTAAACTGTGTTGACACCATGAAAAACTCCTTTTAAATATCCTTACCGGTTAAAGATTAAAATTTGGATATATTATAAAATATTATTGTTCGTTTGGCATTCATTCTTACAAAAAAATTGTATTCATTTGGAAAAATATTTCATCCCGTACCTCGGAAACGCAATCCGATTATAATTTTTAACCTCCCATAATTTATAGAAGGCCTAAAAGTAGCGTAGCTGCGTTTTAGTGCAAAAAAATATGTAACGCCCTAATAATATAATTTGTTTTCAAATGGGTGCAGTTCGTGTGATTCCAAAAATTATAAAAGACGAATATTAAAGGGATGTTACCCCTGCTCACTTATTTGTTAATTATCTGTAACACCAAGAGGTTATCGTTGGTGACATGCGAACGATAACAGAAATTCAAATTACTGGCGGTAATTCAGAACAATTTTTCACCATTATCTGGTTCCACATACAAGATGAATTTGAATTTACGCTATATGCAGGATGGAATCTAATATCCATTCCGCTGTTTCCGGATAATTCAACTGTCAGCGCTCTTTTTCCAAATGCTGAAGTTAGCTACGAGTTCAAATCTGGTGCATATTACCCTGTATCAACGTTATTACCAGGCGTTGGATACTGGATAAAAATTCCACAGGCATCCACCTATCAGATTTATGGGCAATCGTTCACTTCTAATACAATGACTCTGTCAGTAGGATGGTATTTAATTGCTGCAATCAATCAATTCAGCATTCCGGTGACAACTCCATTGACCGCAATTACTGCTATATAAGAATATTCTGGTGGATCATATAAAATATCTGATCAATTAAAGCCAGGGAGGGGACATTGGATAAAGATAAATGAAGAATGTGAGATCAGCATAAAAAAGGAGAGCGACACACAATAAAAGTTATCTTGCGTATTATTTTTGAAAAGAAAAGCGTTATAGGCTATTTTTGAGGCATAAAAAGCAAGGTATAAGTCCAACAATATTTAAAAACTGGGGTATAAAATTATTCGCTGTCATCATGCACTCCTTTGTTTGTAATAGCATCAGGTTAACTGAGAAGGTCAATTCTCCAATCATATCATAATAAGTAGACGCCAAAAATTAAGATCTCTGACACAAAAAAACAAAAAATGTGGAAAAACGGTTAAACACGATATAGTTAAAGAAACAGGTATGCCGACACTATCTGAGTGGGGAATAATTCTTTTTTCTTTTTTTATGGATTGCTAATCATTTCAGGTTTAAAATGGGGACGAACAAAATCAGAGATTGTTTAATTATAGGGCCAAATTGGAACATGGCTGCAATAATATAATTGTCCGGTTATGGCGTAGAGAGGTAGTAGCATGCTACGTCTCTAAACATCCTACAAAAAAAGTTCCAGTCAGACGACTTAATTTTGGGAGAGATATTGCAAGATCATAATAACATCTATGAGGTTTAATTTATGATCATTATTGATGTCTGAAAAAAGATAGTGTTGTGTTGTAAACTCGTAGAATTCACTGGTTTCATTATCAAGAATGGTTTCAAGCTTATACAGATAGTCTTTTTCAGAATCTGCAGTGAGATCTTCGTAATGATAAACAGCACCCTGCATAAATTCTTCCTTAGCTTCAATGAAACCTGAAATAACTTGATACTCATTTTCTGAAACTTCTTTTCGCCATATTCGAAAAGCTAAAATGTCTGGATTAAAAGCTGTTTCCCATTTGAGAACAGTATTTGGAAATGTTTCGATTTGATAGTACAACAATGTTACGGCTAAAGGATCAAAACGATACAGCAGGCCATTATTAAAATCAGATTCAATTTCTTGAAAAGTTGCTGTATGCAGTCTACTTTTTTGTAAGACAAATGATATGTCAGATCGTTCAAATTCTTCTGATATATCCAGTCTGACAATGAGCATAAGGCCATCTTCTTGAGGTGAGAATCCTGACATTAATCCAATGGCTAATTTTCCGCCAAGGCCATCTGTTGGGGGCCCGCTTTTGACTGTTTTACCTTGCGAAAGGGTTCCATCGGTTATGATAACAGGATTTGATAATTGATCTGAATAATTAAGTCGGAGAATATAGCCCCCAATGGAAGATCCTGATATATTTGAAAGATAAACAGGTATATCGATTTCGGTTGCTGTTGTAATGGACAAATCTGATGGAATAGAAACAATTGGTTTGGCAAATACATCAGAAATATGAAACAACAACATAAATGAAACGACTATAAAATATTTAAGATAATATCTTTGGACATAAATATTTTTTGTATAGAGCATATTGTTATCCATTTGTTATATTGTCAAGTTCGTAGAGACAAGGCATGCCTTGTCTCTACAGGCGACCAGTTATCGAGAAATCTTGAATTCCCGTAATTAGATTGATTATTGGAAAATTCTTTTACGAAAATTACTTTAATAGATTAAATGCTTATTCTCGATTGTTTAATGAGAGCCACTGATATTAGCATTAACAACCCGGCAAAAAGAATCATGCCCCATTCATTTAGCGTAGGAACACATATTGCTTTGTCTTCAGTCCTATATTTTACTCCAACCGTATAAAACTGTTTTTCAATCAATTGGTCTGATGACAATTGAAATATAATGGTATCACCAATAACTGCAGTTGATTTGACAATTTCTTCATAATTTGATGCAGATGAATTATCAGATGTTGCCAAAAGTCCATAATTAAGAACAGGCTCTGTAACTTCAGGAATCGTAAATGTCAGTGTAACTGTTTCAGGTGTATTTCCATGAACATCAATATACCACTCACGTGATAATAATCGATCATATCCATTGTTAGGGATAATATCGAATTCCATTGCATCATTATCATGGGCTGCCAGGACAAATCCATTTCCATCAAATGAATTGGTTTCCAGCTTTAAATCCCCATCTTCTGATGAAGTGATTTCAAAAGCATCTTTTTTACCAATTGAAATGGATTCTGTTTCATAGCCAGATTCGAATTTTACGAGAACACCATCAGAACTTGTGTAGGTAATTTTTTGATACGATGCATTGTATAAACTTGTTTTAGCTGTTATAAATGAAACATCTGTAGACGTAAAATTTTCATCATCAACCGTTAATTGTAATTTAACTAAAACACCATCTTCAGAAGCTGTAAAACCGGAAAATAGAGTAATAATAAACTCTCCTCCAAGTCCATCCTGCGGAGGACCTGTCTGGACATCTTTTCCCTCTGAAAGTGTATCATCAAGAATGGCTACAGGATTGCTGAGCCATGTATTATCATAATCAATCCTTAAAGCATAACCCACAATTCCAGCGCCTGATACGCCAGAGATATTTATAGGAATTACAACCTGGTTACTTGAAACAGTCAGATTGGTTGGAATGTTCAGGGATGGTGCCGCCAGGCAATCAAATGCCATCCAAAAAATAATTGATGAAACCATTACTATTTTTGTTAGCTTAGTAGACATGAAATTCTCCCTCCTTAAAATCCGATATAACGGTCAAAAACTGTTTCCAAATCCAACTGTGAATTAACTTCACCGTCATCTGCCGCATCAATAATATAGGATTCAAGATTTGATGCCGCATTCAGACCGACTGAAATATAAAAAGCAGTTTCAACATCTTCAAGTTCAACAATGCCATCACCATCAAAATCACCCTTTAAATAGACATTAAGCGATTGAGCAGCACTTAAATTATCAGAATCTGAGACAGTAATGGTAATAACATCCGCAATAAGGGATTCAACAGAAAAACCATTGAGTGTAAACGTAACAGGTATGGTCTCGCCGGCTGTAGCCGTAACAGAATAAATATTTCCATTGGCTGACAAACCAACTCCAGTAAAACTGAAAGCTTCCCCGGCTGTTAAAGATAAATTGTTTGCAGATACTGAAATAGTCAACAATCCGCCTTCAGCATCATTAATTGAAAGACCAGCAGAAATGTTGGTATCTTCACCTGTATATTGTTGGCTATTTTTAACCACCTGAGGAGAGGTATTTTCGGTAACAGTGACACTATCACTGATATTGGCAGTATTACCGGCAACATCTTTTAATTGAACATATACTGTTTTTAGCCCTTCACCTTCCGCCAATTCCCATGGCATTGATGTTACGAAATCAAGCTCTGATCCTTCTCCAGGAGATACATTGCTGACATACATTTTTACGGCATCATCCGTGCTTAATTCCAGTATAACATTTTTTGTGGTTGATGGGTTTGGGGATATTGTGACAGAACCTGTAGGAGGTGTTGTATCAATAATCACAGGTCCGAAAGTCGATGTTGGACCGTATTCTTCGTCTTCTTCTTCATTGGTCCACACCGCAGCAATGTGAAAATAATAGGATGTGTCATCACCAGAATGATTATAGTTTGCAAAACTGTCTTCAATAGGCGTTATGCCTTCAGAAGAAATTTCATCAAAAGTATACTGCGTGTATTCAGAAGCTTTTGTGAAAATCGTATAATAATAACCCGTATAGCCAGTGGGAACAGACCATTGCATATCAATGGTGGTTGTGTTTGATGGGATATCCTCGGTATGAGATGTCGAGATAAGTCCCTGTATCTCTTCTGGTGATGCGCCACTGGCTTTATCAGGATTCTGAATAATCATGATACAAATGCTTAACAACACCATCAGTGAAAAAAAAGAGCGTGATTTCATAAAACAATTCCTTCCTTTAAAAAAAATCCCCCTTTAAAAAAAAGGGGGATTTTAAGAAATATAATAATTTTACCAGGTAAAATCCATTTGAATGTTTGCATCATTACCCGGTAAAATGCCTGTTGCATCGACACGTCCACTAACAGGACCATTGCTTCCCAACCAACCTTTTGTCAGTTTATGAGAACCTTGTAATATTTTGAATTTAATTTGATATTCCTGATCAGATTGAAGCCCTGTAAACTCGAATTCTCCATTGGCATCTGTTCGCATTTTATCAACCAATCCAGCACTGGCTTGCTTTTTAAACAGGTAGACATACACATAATTTTCTGAGGGTGGCAAATTTCCATTGCTGTCTGCAATGGTTCCTGACAATATGTTGTTGTCAGTACTGACTAAAGTAAAATTAACAGTATCATCAACCTTTATATTGGATTCAACCTGTTGTGGATAATCAGATGATGTAACTGTAATTTCATAGTCAGCAATAATATTTCCGCTGAGATCATATTCAGGGAGTCCCTCAAACGCATAATAGCCATTGCTATCTGTTGTTGTTCCTTTTGGAGCATTCAAATGAGATGATGTTATTTTTACTCTGACACCTGCCAGAGGATTCAAGCTGGCATCTCTCACATATCCTGAAACTGGCCCACCGGTTGACAGATTAAAGTTAACTTCAGTGCCTGCGGTTTGATCAACCTGGGTTTGTTGCGCATAATTGACAGGCCTTGCTGTTACCTCAAAATCTGAACCAGCCGGGACATTATTAAATTCATAATATCCATGATAATTCGTTATTTCTTTTGCAAAAAAGGAATTAGACAGGGAGATTATCGTAACCATCACATTTTTGACCCCTGTGCCATCCTCTTTCACATATCCATAAATGCTGAATCCAGGCGAAAGAACAATATTTTTTGTTGTATCATTCACAATGGCAATATCTTCCTTAACAGGAATATAGGAATTATCTCCAGTAGCCGTTACCATTAATTTATAGTCAAATGAAGGTGCAATTCCTTTTATTTCATAACTTCCCTGTGAATCTGTTTTGATTCGTTTATATACACCTTTTGAAATCGAACGAATTTCAACCACAGCCTTTGACACAGGGTCTCCATCATTATTGGTAACAGTGCCGCTTAATGTATAACCTTGCAATAATATAAATAAAAGATCAGTTGTGCTTCCTGAATCAATATCTGATTTTTCAGAACCTTTGTATGGAGAATTACTGAAAGGTATTACTTCGACAACATAATCAACAGCCGGATCAAGACCAGTTATTTCAAAATAACCATCTAAATCAGTTTTGGATCCATTACCAGATCGAACGGTATCTGACCATGCATAAACCCAAATGTTTGAGATGGCCTTTCCATTTTCATCCTTAACATAACCCGTGATACTATCCAATTCAAAAAATGAAATATTGATATTGCTGGCATTACTACTGACCACGCTGACATCAC
>Ga0272440_1001373_pt1 | contig 19908 bp, 10 predicted proteins | sample SSMMMBAug17_FD_192440 | JGI IMG/M metagenome (GOLD analysis project Ga0272440, IMG submission 192440) | Marine sediment archaeal communities from Little Sippewissett salt marsh, Falmouth, MA, United States - SSM-MMB-Aug17 | ecosystem: Environmental > Aquatic > Marine > Wetlands > Sediment ...
AGGGACTTAAAGTGTTTTATTTAAAAGATCTGTTATAATCGAACGAAACGTGAATTTTATAATAATACACTATAAGTCCCGATAGGGACGACAGATAATAGCCTGGGGTTTCAACCCCAGGCGGTCGAACTTGAACCGCAATATTTCAATCCCAGATGGTCATGCTGATACCGAAATATTTCATCCCAGGTGGTCGGAGTTGAAATTGATAATTATGAAATCTATTGAATTGAAATACCCGGTGTAAAAGGGGACGTCTATGATTTTATGCTTTTATCTAACAAATTCGATTCTTCTGTAACGCTAAAAAAATTTAAAGAATTGAAATGAGAAAAATTTACCATCTATTGATGAATGCAACGTTTTTAGATGTGACCCCATTTTCATTTTTATTTATTAATGCAACGCAAATACACCGAAAATACGACGCAAATATATTGATGAAATTGAAATGTTAATAGCCCAACACAAATATTTCATTCTCCATGCCCCCAGACAGACAGGAAAAACGTCCTGTATGCTGGCCTTGATGAAATATTTAAATCAAAAAAAGTTTGATTGCCTGTAAGTAAGCGTTCATAAATTTTCGGGTAGGTAGATCGTAGCAATCGAAATCAAACCTATGAGCAAAACCAATGTAGGGGCGAACCTTGTGTTCGCCCGCCGAACAAAAACCGCTTGCGAACCTATGTCCGAGGCAAACGTTTCTAATTCATTTTCGAACATAGGTTTGATATCGGTTTTTGTTCGGCGGGCGAACATAAAGTTCGCCCCTACATTGGTTTTGCTCATAGGTTTGATACTGGTTTTTGTTCGGTGGGCGAACACAAGGTTCGCCCCTACATTGGTTTTGGAAATTGGTTGGATCTCGATTACTACTACAGCAAGGCAGAAATAATGCCCCGGTTTTAGCTATAAAAATCCATCAATGTAAAATTGCGGCAAAGCCGCGACCGCCTGGGGTTTCAACCCCAGGCGGTCGCGGCTTTGCCGCAATTTTGCATTGATGCCAATCGCCTGTACCAGGAAGTCATTCCACGCGCATTGACATATCCGACTCAGGTGACTATCAACCCCATCCGCTGGATACGCCCATCGCTTACTTACATCCGCCCATATGGATCATAGTTTATTCATCCATTCTTGAATAATCATAGTCAGCGCCTTATGGGAAATTTTTTTTTCAAGATAGACAATGTTTTGTTTCCCTTTTGTCTTCATGCAAGATAGATGGTTTCTTTGACTTAAATATTGACATAATATGGGATTCATTAATTCAGGAACAAGCCTTTTTACACTGTCAATGCTCGTGCAGGCATGCCCTGTAAATGAAATAAGAAGTATGTCATCACCTGAAAAATACGCTTTATACTTCATGGCAGCAGCCAGCCCCATAATACCAGTCGGTTCGGGTATAACACAGTTTTTCATCAGGTTCTCATCATTCATCAATAATAAATATGCATTGCGTAAATCGCTGTTTGTTAAGCTGCCTAAAGGAAATCCTTTTGATAGCTTTAACGAATGAAACAATTGGGGCATGTTATAACTTTCAAGGGCGACAGAGCCAGGTGCTGCATCAATATATGTTGTATCTTCACCAAAGGTTTGATATTTATAAATGTTCTTATTTTTATTCACTGCATTTTCAAAAGGAAACGCACCTTTCATTCCAACTGGAACAATTTTGGGTAATTTTGCGAGTGTATGTTGAAAACTCCATGTTAATCCAGACAAATATGTTCCATTCCCAACGCCGGCTAAAATATGTGTAGGTAAAGGCGACAAAGCGCATATTTTCCTGGCAACTGGTTGAAAACCTGTAATTAATAGCTCATTGCTGACATTGGCGTTATATATGCCAGAAATTTTTACCTGATTAGAGAGACAATATACATCTTCATAGGTTGCACCTTTAAGTGCAATGATGAGTGTGTTGTCAAACATGGCCAGGTGTTTCATTTTTTGGCAAGAAGATGGCACAAAAATCAGAGAATAATACCCATGCATTTGGCTGAGTTTTGCTAAAGATAAAGCATGATTACCTGAAGAGGCAATATTAAATATTGATATATTTTTTTTTTCTGCCAAATGAATTGATTTTCTTACTAAATAATCTTTCATACTCCCAGAAACGTTATGACCTTCATCTAAAATATATACCTTGCGAACATTTAACGCTTTTGACAAAACAGTTGAATTGTATATTGGAATATCTATGTCATAGCAATAATTCATCAATGGATTATATTCAGGCCATAAGATAGCATATTGACACCCTTGGGGATCTATTTGTTTATGAAAATCTACTGTATCAGATACAATAGTATGATTGCACATTAAGCATTTGAAATATTGAATATGATTATTTCGCATGTGGCCAACCGATATCATGTAAAAATTGTGGAATTTTATTTCAAGTTTTGTAATAAATATTATCTTTGAAAACGTTTCATGTTTATACCAGAATCATAAAAAAATATCAACCTGATTTAACACAGAACAGAAAATAATTTGGAAGTTTGGTAGTTATGTGATCAACTGATATCTTGTAAAATTGTGGAAATTTGTTTCAAGTTTTATAATAAATGCAAACATTTAATATGTATACCAGAAATATAAAAAATATCAACCTGCTTTTTTAGAATAACTGGAATATGAAGGATGCCAAAAATAACATAATCCTTGCAATTTTTACCACACATGGTAATATAAAAAATCTATTAAATATGAATATTTACGTCAACAATTCATATATTTGGCATTTATCTTGCTTGAATTATTTAAATTTTTACAGGATTTGAACCCCAAAAAAGCGGTTGGGATTGTTAAGACCATGATAATAAATAAACTAAAAAATATCTGTGTGGTGTTTATTGCAAGTCTTTTGATAACAGGCATATCTCATGCCTATGAAATCGAAATGAACAAACAAGGAAAAAGTTATGCCTTGTTGATTGGAATCAACCAATATTCCAATTATCCACACCTGCAAACGCCGACAAACAATGTAGAGACTCTGGCAAAAATATTGATCCAAAAATTTGATTTCCAGAGTCAAACCATTGTCAAAGTTACTGATAAAACCCCGCCCACCTATCAAGTGATAGAAAAACAATTGATTGATTTGGGCAAACGTTTGACAACCCGAGACCAATTGTTGATTTATTTTTCCGGTCATTGTCAGATGGATGAAAAAGGCGACACCTTTTGGATTCCTGCCAATGGGGATGCCTCACAAAAAAATGGGTTCAACCACAGCTACCTCATAAACACACTGATCAAGCGAAACCTGAATGATATCAGGCATATTGTGATTATTTCAGAGGGCTATTTCTCAAAAGATCTGTTTCAAGAACAAAATATGCCGCCTTTGATATCCAAATCTTTGTACAAACAATGGCTCAATAAAAAGTCTTACTTAAAATCTCGTGAAATTTTTACCCTGAATGATCGCTTCTGGGGACAAAATACAAAGACCAATGGTTTGGGTTTGTTTGCCTATTATCTCACTGAGGCATTGAAAAACATAGATAAACGACGCATCTCCTTATCTGATGCGTTATTGAATTCCGACTTGATTCATGGCCCCATTGGCGCCATAACTGGAATCAATGTGGCTTATGGACGATTGAAAAACACACTGGACCAGGGGGGCCAGTTTGTTTTGGAGAAAGCCAAAGTCTTACCCAAAGTCACCATTTCTCACTGTCAGACAAACCCGCAAATTGGTTATGTGGGGGATCCCTTTGTTATTTCTTGCCATACATCTGATGCCGCCGCCCGGGTATCAATTAAAATGGATGGTCGCTTTTACGACATGACCGGGATTAATAACGTGTGGAAATACCATACACACGTCAACAATCCGGATAAAACATTTTTTTATGTCCGGCCTTATAACAAAGAAAAAGTGAAAGGCCCAGAATACAAAGGATTTGTAGAAACAGTCCCACACACACCTGCTATTTGCAATCTCGTATCATCTCGGGTTTCACCCACACAAGGGCGTCTGGGAAAAATATTTCATTTCTACGCCAAAAGCGATATTCCCACGAATCATGTTGATCTGTATATCAATGGTCAAAAACATGCCATGAAGGGCACTGGCACAAACTGGTCCTTTAGCAAAAAAATTGAAGCCATTGGCAAATCTTATTTTACAATGGTCACATCAAACACATCTGGTGCTATTGGACAAATGCAGCAAGGTTTTCTGGAAACCCTTGTTCCACCTGTGAATGTAACAAAATCAAAAGTCAAGCCCGAATATGGCTATATAGGAGATACCTTTGTATTTACGTGTGTTACAGACCGATCTGCAAAAGAAGTGTTTATTGAGATCAATGGCGAAACATATGCCATGAAAGGCTTTTCACGAGACTGGATATTTAAGATACAACTTGATCAACCCGGTCTGGTGGAATATGAAATGGTGGCGTTGAATGAAATGAAAGAAAAGGGGGACAGGCAGTCCGGCAATTTTTCTATCTCCAGGAAGCCCCTGTCCATACCCGATGTAGTGGATATTTCAATACTGCCCCAAACCATTTACAAAGGAGAATCCTTTTTAATCAAAGCTGAAACCAGTGCGTCATCGCGCATGGTATACATTGATATCAACAACCAGAAAGATATTTTCAAAGGCAATGAGACACAATGGTTTTACAAGACCCGAATCCATAAGCCCCAGAGTGTCAGCTTTCGAGTTCTTGCCAAGAATCATCGGGGAATGCAAGGTTTGGCAAAAGATCGTATGGTTCGAATCAATGAAATACCTTTTAATACTATCAAAATAATCCATTCTGAGGTAACCCCTAAAAAATGTGATGTTGGCTCGGATGTGTTTTTTCATGTGCTCACAGATAAACCCGCTAAAAAGGTCCATTTAGTCCTGAATAACGACCAGCTTCCTATGAATGGTCAGGATCAGGAATGGCAATTAACCCAGAAAATTGACCTGATGGGCACTTTATATTTTGCCATTATTCCCATAAATTCACACAATGTTAAAGGGATATCTTATGTTGACCATATTGAAATCACCCCTGGCAATCCAAAAGTCGATTGGATTCGTATCTCCCCGGAAAAACCATCACAAAATGAGCCAGTAACTGTTCATGCACGCACAGATAAACCCGCGCAACGAATGATTCTTTACATGGATAATATTTCTTATCCAATGAATAGTGCCAACCGAGATTTTTATTTTAAACATACATTTGCATCACCTGGAACCTATCATTTTATTCTGAAACCCTATAATTTAAAAAATGATCCAGGTACGTCCAAAAAAGGTTCCATAAAGGTTTTTGAACCCGATTCCCCAGTCCCACAGATTGTTTCGGTCAATATCAAGCCCATGGAAACAGGTTTCTTTTTACACGAAAAGCTATTGTTTTCTGCAATTACCGATGTTCCAGCAAAAAAAACGCAACTGATCTTAAACGATACAACCATTGAAATGAATGGTGTTAAAAATGCCTGGCATCATGTTCATATGAACACCAAAACCGGTCAGAATACCTATATTATCACTGCTTTTAATGATAAAAACCAACCCGGTAAAGCCAAAAAAGGTCAGTTCAATATTCGTAAAAAAGCAGAACCGCCTGTGAATATTACAAAGGTGGAAGTCAACCCATCCAAAGGCAAGACAGGAGATTTATTTCATTTTTCTGCAACAACGAATCGACCTGCAAATCGTGTCAAACTGGTGATTGGTGACACCACCTATGACATGGCAGGCAAGGATACCCGATGGCACACGCAGATCAATGGTTATGAGCCCGGTGACATCCAATATTATATTGCGGCATTCAATCAATCGGGTTTTGCGGGCATGATTCAAACAGGTCTGTTTACAGTCATCCCTCCGGTAGATCTACCAAAACCTGTGGTTTTTCAAGCCCGGACATTTACCCCCCTTCCGCCAGAAGATCGTTTCATGATACATGATAATGGCACCATTACAGATAAAAGCACGAATCTTATGTGGACAAAGGCGCCCAAAACCATTCCAGAAACTTATGATGCGGCAATTCACTATTGTCAAAATCTCAATATCAATGGTTTTCAAAACTGGCGACTGCCCACAATTGATGAATGGAAACTGCTCATTGATCAATCACAGCAAAATCCAGCATTGCCCAAAGGGCATTCATTTGAATCTATTCGGACAGGTATCGGGTATTGGTCAAAAACAACCCACCGATTTGGCCCACAATACAAGTATCAAATGAAATTATGGTATGGCAAGGTGGGGTATATGAATAAATCACAGCGGGCCCTGATCTGGCCTGTTCGATATGCTGGATTTGATTAAAGTGAAAACAACAAAACTGGCCACACAATTGGTTTTATCCTTTTTTATAGCAATGGTTGCCCCTATGACAATTGCAACCATTTTTTCCATTGTCTATTTTAGTCATGAAATTTACGATCATGCCATTCAAAAAATGCAATGTGAAGGTCAAATGGCCCGCCTCATGTATAGCAATGCCTTGAATAATCTTGAGCAAATGGCAAGTGTTTATGCCAAAAGAAATGACACTGCCTTGTTGTTATCTTACTCTCTGGGCCAGCCATTTCAAAAAGAATTACATCATGCAATGCAAGCCAATCAAATAGATATGCTGACAGTGGTCAATCTTTCACGAAAAGTGGTGATTCGTGTTCATTCCCCCAGTCATTCAAAAGATATATTGGCTGAAACACCTTATCTTGTTCAGGCCTTATCAGGAAAAGTGTCTTCTGCGGTGGATATTTTATCCCATGATCACATGCAAAAAGAAGGGTTTCATTTTCCAGGCAGTGTTTCACAATCCAATCTGATAATGATGACTGCTGCCGCTCCAGTCCATGATCGCAAAAATGAAAACATTATTGGCGCTGTGATTGTCCGACAAAATCTGGAACCTGGAAGTCAATTGATGCAGTCAATCTGTGATCAGTTAAAAATGAATATTGGTTTGTATCAAGGTATCAGTTTTATGGGATCTGTTCTGACCCAAAATGATAACATCTTTTTTCCAGTGCCTGAAACAATACTCAGACAATCAATCACACATAACACGCCTACATTTGATGCAGGTCTGGTTCAAGATGGCCGGATCAGCCTGTGTCTGCCCATTGAAAATTTTTATGATCAACCTGTGGCCCAGATTGTGATTCAACGCAGTGCCAGTTCATATATCCGGGCACAGCATATTGCCATGATCAGCCATATTGTTATCCTATGCCTGGCCATACTTCTGGGATTTATCTTTCGCAAACGTATTGAACGTCGAATTTTGCTTCCAGTAAAACAACTTCAAAATGGGGTCAAACAAATACGAAAAGGCGATTATAAACATCGCCTGTCTGTTCAAGGAATCGAAGAAATTGAAAACCTGGCAGTCACATTTAATGAAATGACCATCGAACTTCAGGACAAGCAGGAATTTTTGACACGCACAGAAAAAAAATATCGGGGCATTTTTGAAAATGCGGTTGAAGGCATTTTTCAAATGACCCCTGATGGCCGATTTTTGGATGCCAACCCTGCCATGGCACGCATTTTAGGATATGCCTCTCAAACAGAATTAATGGCGGAAATTACCGATCTTGCCAGACAATCCTTTGTTGTGCCAGATGATTTATCAGAATTTCGTCATATTCTGGCTGAAAAATTGCAAGTAATTGATTTTGAAACACAATTGTATCAGAAAACCGGTAACAAAATCTGGTGTTCTATCAGTGCCCGGGCGGTATTTGATATTTCTGGTGAAGTCTTAATTAAGGGGGATTTACTATATTATGAAGGCACATTATTAGATATCACCAACCGAAAAGAACGTGAACGCGCTGAACGTGCCCGAAATGCGGCTGAAATGGCCAATCAGGCCAAAACTGACTTTTTGGCACGTATGAGTCATGAAATTCGGACACCCATGAATGCCATATTGGGAATGGCTGAAATGCTTCAAAACAGCTCTCTGACTTCAGAGCAAAAACGCTATGTGGAACTCTTTAGTTCATCTGGCGAACTCTTGTTGAATATTATCAACGATATTTTGGATTTTTCTAAAATTGAAGCCGGTCAGTTATCCATTGAATCCATAGAATTTGATCTGATAGAAATAATTGAAAATACAGGTAAAACACTATCATTTAAAGCACATGAAAAGGCATTGGAGCTTATCATTCACATTGCACCAGATACCCCCCGATATGTTTTTGGTGATCCTGTACGTTTGCAGCAAATATTGATCAATTTAACTGGTAATGCGGTCAAATTTACAGAAAAGGGTGAAGTCATCTTAAAGGTTTCAAGTGATCGTAAGAATGCAAATTCATATATATTTACCATTGAGGATACTGGCATTGGCATTGATCGCTCCTATCATAGTTCTATATTTGAACGATTTTCTCAGGCAGATACATCAATTACAAGGCATTATGGTGGGACAGGTTTAGGACTGGCAATCAGTAAAAAGCTTGTAGAGTTAATGGGCGGCAAGATCTGGTTTACCAGTGAAAAAAATAAAGGCACTGCGTTTTATTTTACCTTATCGCTGGAAGCAGTAGATCGTGATGATCCAGCAATGATGGCAATTCAACAATACATTGGCAAAAATGCCATGATTATAGAGAAAAGCATCCAAAGCGCAAAAGCTTTGACAGCCCGATTAAAATATTGGCATATTTACGTGGACAGCTTTGATTCCGCTAAAGCGGCCCTGGCACATATTAATGTCATTACTGATACATCAGTACCAGACCTGGTGTTTATCAATAATCGTTTATCTGATGCAGATCCATTTGCATTGAAAGAAGAATTAATAGGCAAGTTGCCTTCAAAAACGTTATTTATTATGTTATTTTCATCAGATAATCAGACATCAAAAAAAGAAAAGGCCCTCAAAAAGGGATTTGGTGCGTATTTGTGCAAGCCAATAATGACTTCTGACCTGGATCGTGCCCTGGATATCTCTAACCAAAAAACAGTTTCTGAAAAAAGTGAAATTTTGCCCCATAAAAACGCCTTGCTTGATTGTAACAATCCTTTACATATTCTCGTTGCTGATGATCATTTGTCCAATAGAAAAGTGATTGAAATGTTTTTAAAAAATGACCCTGTGTTTATTGATTTTGCAGAAAATGGAGAGCTTGCAATTGAAAAATATCAAAGTCATTCTTATGATATGATCATTATGGATATGGAGATGCCTGTACTCAATGGAATTAAGGCCACGCGAAAAATTCGTGAAATTGAACAGGATCAGGGCTTAACCACAGAAATTCCTATCATTTTTCTCACTGCTCATGCCCTGGATGAACATCAGAAGCAATGTTATGATGCCGGTGGAACAGCCTGTTTGACAAAGCCAGTGAAATATCAAAAACTCATTGAAACAATTCAGCACTATGCGCCTAATTGCTCCCTTTTGGATGCTGCCCATGATCATGAAAACAAACAGGACGAAACAGATCTTTCAGATACTAATTTTGAAATGGATAATGCTGATATGCCAGACTTCTCAGATGTCGATATTCAAAGCAGCATGATTGAGCTACTGCCTTTTTTTATTGAATCCACTCAAAAGGATCTTTCAGAAATGCAATGGGCTATGGACAATAACGATTTAGAAACAGTCAGGCGGGTCGGTCATAGCTTGAAAGGATCTTCAGGTGCATATGGACAGGAAAGTATTGGACAAATTGGCGCAGCAATTGAAAATGCGGCTTTGGATGGCGAGACTGATACCATTTACAAACAATTGACTGCTTTGGAAAAAGCCTTAAAGCAATTGGAATAATCAAATAATCAAAAAGGAGATTATTATGAAAGAAAAAATCGACTTAATCATTTCAATAGACAAATATGAATCCCAACATTTTTTTATTAGGACATTATCACCAGCGCTATTTAAATTGAATTTTTCCCAAAACAATATTCAATTCGACAGCCTGTATACCAATCGACGTCCGGATGTTATTGTGATCAATTATGAAGTGCAATCTCGATATATCAGTCAATTGGCTGGAACAGTCCGAAATATCCAAAACGATGACATGACAAAACTCGTTGTGGTTCAAGCCACTGAAAAAAAGATCGAAAAATTACCAGACAGTTATGATATTCAGTTATACCTTCACAAGCAGTTAAAGCCTGAAAAATTTCAACGTCGCATGCTTTCATGTTTTCATTTAAATGAACTGATTAACAAGATTATTGGTTCCAAACGAAATGAAGAAGATAAATTAAAACTTCTGATTGCTGAAGATGATGATAAAATTATCAAATTATATGAAAAATTTTTATCTGGCATTGCCTTTCAAACAAAATTTGCTAACGATGGTACTGATGCATTGATTACCTACGATCAGTGGAAACCAGATATCATTTTATTGGATATTTTACTGCCCAAAATGCCTGGACTTGAAGTTTTAAAAGAGATACGTGAAGTGCGTAAAGATAATGTGCCAGCAGTGATCATGGCAACATCACAAGGCAATCAGGAAACTGTGAAAACCTGCATTCAATATGGTGTGCAGGGCTATATTTTAAAACCCATTGATGTTGCTAGACTCAATCGTTCCATACTGGACAATTATGTCATGCATTGGATTGCGCAACAGAAAAATTCAGAGGCCGACTCAAAGGTTAGCAAAAAATCTATTTCAGATGCAAAGGATAAACAGAAAAGCTCGCAAAAAGGGGTATCCAAAAAAATCAAACTGCTTCTTGTGGATGATGACCCTAAGATCATTCACTTGTATCAAAAGTTTATATCTTTAAAAGCATATGATGTCAAAATATCAAAAAATATCAAAGAGGGATTAAAACTGTATAAAGAATGGTCCCCTGACATGATTGTATTGGATATCTTATTTCCTGAAATGTCGGGTATCAAACTTTTAAAAGAAATACGTGAACAACTAAAAGATCAGAAAACCACCATTGTTATGGCAACTGTTCAGAAAAAAGATGCGGTTATTAAAGAGTGTATGTCATATAATATTCAGGGCTACTTGATGAAACCATTTGATGTTAAGCAGTTGAACCAGATTTTGTATAAATATCACCAGAAAAATAAGAATCGAATTTAATATGACAAATGTATATCAAGCTGCTTGGGGAGCTGGGGGCAGACCTTGATTGACGCGGCAATGAAATTATCGCACAGTCAACAATCAAAGGTCTGAACCCAACTCCCACCCACTCCCAGGAGCAAGTAATGAACAAAAAGTTTTATTTTTCAAAAAAATACAAAGCATTAAGAAAAACCGCCGAAGCTTTAAGCAAAGAAAGCAACCAGAGCCGTTCCTATCACATGGAAAAAGATGTCAGCAAATTGATTGAAGAGCTGGATATTTCCTACATGGAACTGGAACTGCAAAATCAGGTTTTACAAGAAACACAGCGTAAACTGGAAATATCTCAACATTATTACAACGAACTGTTTCACTATTCCCCAATTGGTTACATGACACTGAATTCACATGGTATTATCTCTGATCTAAACCTGAATGCCGCCAAAACATTGGGTTGGAACATTGAACAATTAAAAGGCTTACGCCTTCACATGTTTGTACCGGTTAACTCCTTTGTTACTTACGACAAATGCCTTCAAGCCCTTCTTTCCAAGCGAGAATCCCAATCCTGTGAAATTCAGGTGAATGCCAATGGAGCAAACACACGATGGGTACGACTGACTTTTTGGCTTCATGACTCAGGTCAGAATGATGACCTGAGTATTTTATGCTCAGTTATTGATGCCACCCGAGAGAAAGAAGTGGAAGAAATATTAAAAAAGAACAATGCGCTACTGGAACAACAGGTGCAGGAGCGAACCCGAGATTTGGTCAAAGCCCGGGAACGTGCTGAAGCCTTTAGCAAAACCAAAGATCAATTTTTGGCCAACATGAGCCACGAAATCCGAACCCCCATGAATGGCATTATGGGCATAGCGCAAATGCTTCAAAAAACCGATCTCAATCCCCAACAGCATGAATATGTGCAAACAATCATGGGCAGCAGTGAAACATTGATGACCATTATTAATGATATTTTAGATCTGTCCAAGGTTGAAGCTGGAAAGCTTGTGCTGGCATCAGAACCACTGGATATCAGGGCTGTTATCGACAATGTGGTTAAAGTGCTTTCCACAAAAGTTTACGAAAAACACCTGGAGTTTGCATCCATTATTTCTGCCAAAATTCCCAGGTATTTTTATGGAGATTCAGTGCGTATCAGCCAGATATTGATGAATCTTCTGGGCAATGCCATCAAGTTTACCAATTCGGGTGAAATTTTGCTTCATGCCACCCTTGTGAATATTACTGATAACAATGCGACCATTCGTTTTGAAATTAGCGATACAGGCATTGGTATCCCTGATAGTCAAAAAGAAATGCTGTTTGAGCCATTTTCCCAAATTGCTGATAATATGCTTAAAAAAAATATTGGCACCGGATTGGGCTTGACCATCTCCCAAAAAATTGCGCGAATGATGGGCGGAGATATTGCCTTTGAAAGCATCTACACAAAAGGGACGACTTTCTGGGTAACGATCCAGCTCAAACCATGTGAGCCAAAAGATATGCCATCTCATAACTACCCCAAATATCGTATTCTCCTGATTGACAATTATCATCACCGCAGAACAGTATTTCGGGAACACTTGAACCTGCTAAATATGACATTTGATGAAACATCCTCCATTATCAATGGGCAGGCAATGCTGATTGATGCCATGCAAAGCAAAACCCCCTATGATTACTGCTTTGTAGATCCTGACTTGCCCATAGAAAAAGATTTTTTGTTTTGGCAGTGGTTAGAAAAAAATCCTGCCCAACATACACGAATGATTGCAACTATCTCCCCAATGGTGCCTGAAGTTGTTTATTCTGATATTTTTTTCGATCAGATCACAAAACCTGTTACCTATACAGGTCTGTGCCGAGTTTTTAAACAAGAGTCTCAGTCCGGCCATCAGAAAGAAAAATTGGATCATCAAACACAAAAAGAAGCTCATGCGTTAAAAACCATTTTGGTCGTTGAAGACGACCCGATCAATCAAAAAGTACTACAGGGCATTCTTAAACAGGAAAATTTTCAGGTCATGCATGCTTTTAATGGACAGGAAGCCATTGACTTACTGGAAAGAATACAGTGCGACCTGATTTTTATGGATATGCTCATGCCTGAATTGAATGGGCTGGATACCACCAAAATTATTAGAGATCCACAATCTCGGGTTCTGGATCACAATGTGCCCATTATCGCAATGACAGCCAATGCCATGTCTATTCACCGCCAATCCTGTTTTGACGTGGGAATGAATGATTTTTTGACCAAGCCAGTCAGTATCAAAGACGTGATGGCAGGTGTGTATAAAATCTTGTTTCCTAGTCAAAATAAAATATCCGATCTCCCAATCAATAATAAGAATGTCACTTCAGATCATGGCTTGTTTAATAAAGCGGAAATGATCAGCCGCCTTGATGGCAATATGCCTTTGATTGATGAAACAATCAAACTGTTTATTAAAAATATCCCCATTTTGCTGGAAAAATTACAAAAAGCAACAGAAATCGGCGATGTCATGGATATGGAAATTCGTGCCCATACCATTAAAGGGAATGCTATCAATATTGGCGCGGAAAGCCTTCGTGAAATGGCGCAAAAAATGGAAAACGCCGCAAGAAAAGGTGACATTCAAAAAGCGGAATCCTTAATGTCCTCTTTGACAAAATTGAGCCATCGCATCTGCCACTACCTTCAAAATGAGACAAATTCATGAAAACTGTTTTTATATTACTATCTGGTGCATTGTATGTGTGTAGTTTTTTTAACTATTTACTGTTTCATTCTCTGTATAAAATGTTCATTATAGGGGTATCTTTGGGGATTTTTTTTATTGCCTGGAATGCTCAGGATAAACTTGAGACTGCTTTTTTCCTGATTATTGGCGAATCTTATTTGTTTGTCAGCTTTATTGAAGTACTGCATATCCTTTCATATAAGGGAATGGGCGTTTTTACTGGCAATGATGTCAATCTTCCCTCACAGCTATGGATTGCATCGGGTTATTTTTTAAGCAGTTCTTTTCTTTTTGCAACCTTCTTTACCCAAAAAAAGATCAACCCCAACAAAAGCATGCTTGCCTTTTTTATTGTGACCACCATAGTGGTTTCAATGATATTTCAGGGGGTGTTTCCAAATTGTTATATTGAAAATGTTGGGCTGACAAGTTTTGCCAAAATCAGCGAGTGTGTCATTTGTTTGATATACTGTGTGATTATCTGGCGCTTGCATTGCTTGAAACAAAATTTTTCATTAATTGTCTGGCGAACCTTTGGATGGGGGATATTATTCACTATTGCATCACACATGTCATTGATCGTTTTTGTGGATGTTTATGGTTGCTCAAATATGGCCAGCCATTGTTTTCAGATAATATCTTTTTTCTGTATTTACAAGGCGTTATTGGAAACCAGTATTCTTAGACCTTTTGATCTTGTTTTTCATGACTTAACAAAAAATCAAAACCTGCTGAATAAACGTATCAAAGAACGCACCCGTGAATTGAATGAAAAAGATCTGGCACTGCTAAGATCCAATGCAGATTTAAATGAGCTGGCAGTCATTATCTCCCATGATTTGCGCGAACCCCTCAGGGGGATCAATAATCTGGCCTATCTTTTAGAGGAAAAACATGCCAGTACTTTAACAGACGAGGCATTGCTGCTGGTCAGGCGAATATCACTTTCAGCGCATCGAGTGAATAAGCAAATTCAATCATTGATGGATTATCTGTACATTGATCATAAGCAAATAAAAAAACAATGGATTGACTTGAATGTCATCCTGAAACAAGCCTTAAAAAGTCTTGAGCATATGATTAAAAACAATGATATAACAATTGTTTGTAATTTTTTGCCCAAAGTTATTGCAAATGAAGCTGTGGTGCAGTCGGTATTGATGAATCTGATATCAAATGCAATAAAATACAACGATCGTGACACAAAAAGCATAACAGTGGGATGTTTAGCATCCCCCAGAAATGTTAAACATTCATCACCCATTTTCTTTGTTATGGACAATGGTATTGGCATTCCAGCCCAACATTGTGAAACCATTTTTAAAGTATTTTATCGCCTGCATGGTAAGGATGAGTATGGCGGGGGAACAGGCGCCGGCCTGGCATTGGTTCGAAAAATGCTTGAACGTCATGGCGGTTGGATTGTGGTTGATTCTGAAGAAGGGGTGGGATCGACATTTTATTTTATGTTTTGACAAACAGGGATGGTATTTGGATTTTTTGCCCATTATCCATGTTGTTCATTTTGTAATATGAATTGACAAAACACTGAATAGTTATTAAAGAATGCTTACAATTCCAAACAACAACAGGAGGTCTAATGATAAAACGATACACACGTCCTAAAATGGGCCAGGTATGGTCTGAAGAAAACAAATACCAGACTTGGCTTCAGGTTGAAATTGCAGCCTGTGAGGCTATGGCGCATTATTCAATGATACCATCAGATGCAGTTGAACGTATCAAATCAAAGGCAGCATTTTCTGTGGAACGAATAGAGGAAATTGAGGCGGAAACGCGCCATGATGTTATCGCTTTTTTAACGAATATTGCCGAACATGTGGGACCGGATTCCCGATATATCCACATGGGCATGACATCATCCGATGTCTTGGATACAAGCATGGCCATTCGCTTGAAACAGGCATCTGAAATGATACTGGATGATTGCGATGCCTTAATGAATGCCCTATCAGAACAGGCCCATGAACATAAAAACACTGTGATGATTGGCCGATCACATGGCATACATGCGGAACCTATCACATTTGGTCTGAAACTCGCTGTATGGTTTGATGAAATGAAACGCAATCGCAATCGACTTGAAAATGCAAAGCAAAGTGTTTCAGTGGGAATGCTTTCAGGGGCAGTGGGCACTTATGCCAATATCCCCCCTGAAATTGAAGCATTTGCCTGTGAAAAGCTTGGATTGACACCGGTTAAAGCATCTACACAAATCATTCAGCGAGATCGATATGCAGAGTTCTTTACAGCACTGGCAATAATGGCTGCAACCATTGAAAAAATTGCAGTTGAGATCAGACACCTCCAACGCACTGAAGTCCTTGAAGTTGAAGAGCATTTTGCAAAAGGCCAAAAAGGGTCATCAGCCATGCCCCACAAACGTAATCCTGTGGGCAGTGAAAATATGTCTGGACTCGCACGTTTGATACGTTCCAATGCGATGGCTGCACTTGAAAATGTCGCTTTATGGCATGAACGTGATATCAGTCATTCATCAGTTGAGCGCGTTATAGCACCGGATAGCACAATCTTGATGGACTATATGCTAAATCGATTGACCCGAATTGTCAAATATTTGATGGTTTATCCGGACAATATGCAAAAAAATCTGGAAAAAACCCGGGGCTTGATATTTTCTCAACAATTAATGCTGGGTCTGATTGCATGTGGTATCACCCGAGAGGATGCCTACCGAATGGTCCAAAAACCCGCAATGGATACCTGGCATTCAGACAAATCTTTTATGGAAACAGTCATGACAGAAAGTGAGATATTAAAATATCTATCTAAAGATAAGATCAGAGATATTTTTAATATCAAATATCATTTAAAACATGTGGATGACATTTTCCAGAAAGTTTTTACCCAATAAGGAGAGACAATGGACCCAAGCCCAAAAAAGGTCAACCAGTTGAGATTGTTATTTAAGAAGCGATTTGCAGGTTTTTTTTGGACACAATTTTTAACTGCCTTTAATGATAATGTATACAAAAATGCTTTAATTATATACGTTTCTTTTTACAGTCTGGATAATCTTTATTTCAACCCCAATACCTTGATCAACCTGGGTGCAGGCTTGTTTATTCTGCCATTTTTTCTTTTTTCCGCATTTTCCGGCCAACTATCTGATAAGTATGAAAAATCTGGCTTGATTCGAAAAGTCAAAATCGGTGAAATGTGTATTATGGCCTTAGTATGCATTGGTTTTTTAATTGAGAGCCTTACATTATTGTATGCAGTGCTATTTTTAACTGGTATGCAATCCACATTTTTCAGTCCAGCAAAGTACAGTATCATTCCCCAGCATCTAAATGATGATGAACTGGTTGGCGGCAATGCCCTGGTGGAGATGGGTACATTTGCCGCAATCTTATTTGGAACCATGACTGGTGGTATTCTGATACAAACGCATCATGGCAAAACCGCCTTATCTATTGGGGTGTTTCTGATTGCATTGATTGGCTGGCTGACATCCTTGACAATCCCAAAAGCCTCCCCGGCTGATCCCAACCTTAAATTTCAATGGAATTTGATAAAGCAAAGCGTTAATACTATTGGATTTGCCAAACGAGACCCCACTATTTATCGGTGTGTGTGGGGGATATCCTGGTTTTGGTTTTTAGGGGGGGCTTTTTTAACGCAAATCCCCAATTATACGCGAACAGTTCTGATGGGTGATGAAAGTGTCGCCACTTTTTGTTTAACGCTTTTTTCCCTGGGAATTGGTGTGGGGTCATTGCTTTGTGAAAAATTATCCAATCATCGCGTGGATCTTGGATTGACCACATTTGGGGTATTGGGACTCTGTATTTTTGGCACTGATATTGCCTTTGCGTATACTGCACCAGGGGATCAGGTGATGTCTTTGCTGGCCTTTCTTCGCTCTGATGGCAGTTTTCGGATTGTTTTTGACTTTTTTATGTATAGTGTTTTTGGTGGGTTCTATATCGTACCCTTATATGCCTATATTCAACGCAATACACCTTTTGAAATTCGTTCCCGGGTTATCGCAGCAACCAATATTTATAATGCCATGTTGATGGTGTCAGCCGCTGTTTTAGGGATGATTTATCTGGGATACTTAGATCACTCCATTCCCTCGTTTTTTTTGCTGCTTTCAGGACTGAGTGTTCTCTTTTTCTCATTTTTGTTTTATATGGAACCTGGTTTTGTCATTGCTTTCCGAGATTGGGTCAAAAATAAGCTGGGAAAAAAATGAGATTGAACGTACAATATGGACATTTTACTGATTCAACCCCCGGTTCACGATTTTTATCTGACACAAAAACGAACAATCCCCTATGGCCTGGCCAGTATTGCTGCAAGCCTTGAAGCAGAAGGTTTTAAAACACAAATAATGGATAGTCTGGCCACGCGAAAATCCAAACCCATTCCCTGGCCAAAAGACTTATCGTATTTACATGCGTTTTATGGCCGAAAAGATCAATCGCCATTTGGCCTGTTTCATTCATTTCGGCATTTTGGCTATAGTTTTCAGCATATTGGCAAAATTGCCAGGGAGTCAGGTGCTTTTTTAATTGGGATATCATCCCTGTTCACTGCCTACAGTAACGAAGCTCTGGCAACAGCAGAAATCATAAAGCAATGGCATCCCGATTGTCAGATTGTTATTGGCGGCCATCATCCCACATATTTTCCAAAAGAAGTATTGATGCATCCAGCCATTGATTTTGTCCTTCGGGGTGAAGCTGAAAAAAGTATGCCCGCTCTGGCAAAAGCGTTGAAAAACAATACACCCATTAACACGATTCCTGGCATTGCCTATAAAAAAAAAGACAATAGTTTCCTCATTCATCCACCAGTGATCCTGACCGATCTGGATAAACTGGCGCTGCCAGACTATTCAAAAATTCAAAATAAATACTACCATCGCAATGACCAAAAAAGCCTGACAGTGGTAGGATCACGTGGATGTCCGATGCATTGTTCCTATTGCGCTTTGGGTGATCCTTTATGGATATACCGAAAAAAATCGGTCAAAAGAATTATTGAAGAAATTTCATCAGGTGCTGGCAATGCTGATGCTATTTTCATTGATTTTGAAGATGAAAATATCAGTCTGGACAGATCGTGGTTTATGGCACTTATGAAACAGATCCATAAGAATTTTCGATCCAAACAGGTAACACTCAGAGCCATGAATGGTCTGTATCCAGCCAGTCTGGATTCTGAAATGATTGATGCAATGAAACAAGCGGGTTTTAATGCATTGAACTTATCAGTGGGTACACTTTCCCAACAACAATTAAAGGAATTCAATCGACCGGATGTTTCAAAACAATTGCCATCAATCCTGCGCACAGCACAAAAATTGAACCTGTCTACCACAGCATATATTATCGCAGGCGGCTTGAATCAATCGCCATATGTATCTGTTGACGACATGATTGCCTTGTTTCGCATGGGAACAGTGATTGGCCTGTCAATCTTTTATCCTGCCCCAGGCAGCCAGGATTATCAAACACTGGCAGACAAAAATATGCTTCCCAATAGTGTTAATTGTATGCGTGGTTCTGCCATTCCTGTATCTCTTTCCACAAGTAGAGTTCAAAGTATTACCTTACTTCGATTAACAAGAATCTTAAATTTTATTCATTTCTTACGCAGTGAGAAACACCCCATTCCAAAGCCATCAAAATGTACCCAAAAGAAAATGCCTTTAGGCCTTGATCGGATGCAAACTGGCACATATTTATTATCATGGTTTTTCTACGATGCTGTTATTCGGGGCGTTGATGCAGATAATACAATATATGCTCATTCAGTGGATACTGCATTGGCCCAATATTTAAAACAGTTCGTGTAGGGGCGAACCTTGTGTTCGCCCTCGAACTATAATCAATTGCGACAATTGTTCGAGGGCGAACCACTTTCCGAAACCAATGTAGGGGCGAACCTTGTGTTCGCCCGCCGAACAAGAACCGATATCAAACATATGAGCAAAACCAATGTAGGGGCGAACCTTGTGTTCGCCCGCCGAACAAAAACCGATATCAAACCTATGTTCGATAATGAATTAGAAACGTTTGCCTCGGACATAGGTTCGCAAACG
>Ga0272440_1001374_pt1 | contig 19908 bp, 14 predicted proteins | sample SSMMMBAug17_FD_192440 | JGI IMG/M metagenome (GOLD analysis project Ga0272440, IMG submission 192440) | Marine sediment archaeal communities from Little Sippewissett salt marsh, Falmouth, MA, United States - SSM-MMB-Aug17 | ecosystem: Environmental > Aquatic > Marine > Wetlands > Sediment ...
AATGGATTTTTATTTATGTAATTTTATTCATGTAATTTAATTATTTAATTTATTGAGTTATATTGATTAAAGCAGACTTAAGGCTGGGTTCCTATATAGGATTAAAAAAAATTTATATGTATATACTTGTAGACCTATTCGCCGTTTTATATATATCATATTTAGAGCTTAAGGGACTGCCCAAATTTTGGGGGGAATTATAATTCAATTATTCCAAGTATTAATTGACAAATTGTACACAATTTATTAATGAAAATTGCTTTCACTAAATATCAGCAATTAGTTGTTATATGATCAAAGAAAGGTAAAAGCAATGAAAATTCAATGCAAGCAATGTACAACTTGTTATCGTATTGATGGATCAAAAATTCCAGAGCGTGGCGCACATATCATTTGTAAAAAATGCAATGAAAGAATATTTATCCCACCTCAAAAGAAAATTTTAAAAAATGAAACACAAAGCCTTTCTAATATTGAAAACTCTCTTGAAAGAATCGCAGTTGCATTGGAAACCATCGCAGATACTTTTAACAATCATCTCAATGAAAATGCTCCAAACTTAGCTTTACGAACATTTCAACCTGACCATGAACCTGAAGTTGAAGTTGAAAGCGATTCTAAAATTCAGATAAATACAGGTCAAAGAAATGAACTGATTGTTAATTATCTGGAAAAAAAATCCATTCAAATTCGCAGGTTACCTGAACCACAAGCATCTGATGAACTTATTAACAGTTTTGCACTATACCTTGGCGATAACTATGATGCAATTGAAAAACTATATAAAATGATCAAGCGAACCATGCAAAAAGGTGAAAGTTTTAAACTTCATATCGTAAATGAACCCCAAAAAGCAATCAGTATGATGTGCCAGTTTGCACACAGACTTTATCAATCTGCTTTTTTGGCAGATTATAAGTATCTCAAATCCCCTCAATTCCTGATTACTGCCAGAAGTTCTACACTTCCCAATGTTCAAAATTTTTTTTCAGGACAATGGCTTGAAAGGTACATTTTACAAAAAATGATTGAGGTGGTTGATAACTATTTTAATAAGCATTCTATACATTTGAAATGGAGCTATTTGATCAATCCGCAAATAATACTTCCTAATGAAGATGATTTTGAGCTTGATATTCTTTTTGAAATTGAAGGCTATATGTATTGGGTTGAAGCAAAAACTGGGGATTATCAATCCTATATTGATAAGTATTCCAAAATGTCAAAAATCTTAGGAGTTGATAATCAGCATGCTTTTATGGTGTTAACAAACATTGATGATAATTTGTGTGAATCTCTGTCATCTATGTTTTCCATGAATGTTTGTTCTATTCATGGCTTTATGGAATCTTTCGATAATGTGCTTGGCCAGGATATGCAAAATCAACAATAAATAGCAACTCTGAATTAAGTCCTTCTACTTTTTTCTCTCTTGCATTTTTGAACTTTGATATTATCTTAAAAATAGGGCCCGATAATACAAGAATTATAAATACATACATAAAACAAAGGAGTAGGAAAAATGCGTTTTGATCAATTTACAGTAAAATCTCAGGAAACCATAAATAAAGCGCATTCAATTGCTGGTCAATTAAATCATCAGCAATTTGAACCCGAACATCTTTTGTCTGCCATGGTGAATACTGAAGAAAGTATTGCTCAGGCCATTTTAAAAAAGATGGGCGTTTCTGTTTCAGGTATATCCAGGGATATACAATCTTGCCTCGATAAAATGCCGAAAGTTACAGGTACAGGAATTCATGATGTTCATATGTCTCATCGCTCCCAAAAAATTTTGGATGCTGCATTGCGTCGGGCCGGGAATATGAAGGACGAATATGTCAGCCAGGAACATTTGCTTCTGGCCATTGCTGAGGAAAAAAATTCACCGGTTGCTGATATTTTAAAAAAGCATCGCGTAGAACCTGATCAGGTTTTAAATGCCTTAATTGCCATACGCGGAAATCAACGTGTGGACGATCCCAATCCAGAGGATAAATATCAGGCTTTGGAGCGATTCAGTAAAGATCTGACCGATCTGGCACGTCGTGGAAAAATTGATCCGGTAATTGGCAGGGATGAAGAAATTCGTCGAATTGTACAGGTTTTATCTCGTCGCACAAAGAATAATCCTGTCCTCATTGGTGAACCAGGCGTTGGAAAAACAGCCATTGTTGAAGGACTGGCCCAACGAATTGTTGAAGGTGATGTTTCTGAGTCTCTCAAAAACAGAAGACTGGTCGCTCTGGACATGGGGGCATTAATTGCCGGCGCGAAGTATCGTGGTGAATTTGAAGATCGTTTGAAAGCTGTTCTCAAAGAAGTAGAAAAAGCGGAAGGAGAAATTATTCTCTTTATTGATGAACTTCACACCCTGGTTGGTGCAGGTGCGACTGAAGGCGCAATGGACGCATCCAATATGTTAAAACCAGCACTTGCACGGGGATCATTGCGATGTGTCGGAGCAACGACAATCAATGAATATCGAAAATATATTGAAAAAGATGCTGCACTTGAGCGAAGATTTCAGCCAGTTCTTGTGCAAGAACCCAATGTTTCGGACACCATTTCCATTTTAAGAGGTCTGAAAGAAAAATATGAGGTTCATCATGGTGTGAGAATTCAGGATTCTGCCATTGTTGCCGCATCTACATTGTCTGACAGGTATATTTCTGATAGGTTCTTGCCTGATAAAGCCATTGATTTAATTGATGAATGTGCATCCAAATTAAGAATTGAAATTGACAGCATGCCCACAGAAATTGATGAAATTCAAAGAAAAATTACCCAGATAGAAATTGAACGACAGGCATTGAAAAAGGAAAAGGATCCAGCATCCATTGAACGTTTAAGTGATTTGGATCAGCAAACAGAGGCATATTCTGATATTCTGAATGAAATGAAAGCCCATTGGCAAAAAGAAAAATCTGCCATTCAAATGATTCGGCGCATTAAGGAAGAATTAGAGCATATCAGCATTGAAGAACAAAAAGCAGAACGTGATGGAAATTTGGAACGTGTGGCAGAGCTGCGTTATGGTAAAACCAACGCACTTCAAAAAGATCTTGCTGAAGCGCAGAAAAATTTAGAAATACTTCAAGAGCAAAACAAGATGTTGAAAGAAGAGGTTGATGATGAAGATATTGCTCAGGTTATTTCGCAGTGGACAGGAATTCCAGTCAAACGTATGCTGGAAAGTGAGCGGGAAAAACTGGTTCAAATGGAAGATCGTTTAAGTCAGCGGGTTATTGGGCAAAAAACTGCCATTTCAGCGGTTTCAAATGCTGTGCGTCGTGCACGATCAGGGCTTCAAGATCCGAATCGTCCCATTGGTTCTTTCATATTTATGGGCCCAACTGGGGTTGGAAAAACAGAACTTGCGAAATCACTGGCTTCATTTATTTTTGATGATGAATCTGCCATGATTCGCCTGGATATGTCGGAATATATGGAAAAACATTCTGTCGCCCGACTTATCGGGGCACCTCCAGGTTATGTCGGTTATGATGAAGGAGGATATTTAACTGAAGCTGTTCGCAGACGTCCATATTCAGTGCTACTATTTGATGAAATTGAAAAGGCACATACGGAAGTATTTAATATTTTACTTCAAATTTTGGACGATGGTCGTATGACTGATGGTCATGGACGTACAGTGGATTTTAAAAATACCATCATTGTGATGACCTCCAATGTGGGCAGCGAATGGCTTTTATCTGAGATCAACTCTCAGGAAATGGAAGAAAAAGTATATAGTGCTTTGCAAGCACAATTTAAACCTGAATTTCTAAATCGAATTGATGATACAATCATTTTTCATCGCCTTTCAAAGGATGATTTAAGTCGTATTGTAGATATTCAAGTAGAATACCTGACAACACGCCTGGAACAACAAAAAATGGCATTGGTATTAGATGAATCTGTAAAGGCATTTCTTTCTGAAAAAGGATATGATCCAATTTATGGCGCACGCCCCTTAAAACGATTGATTCAAAAATATATTGAAAATCCATTGGCAGTGGAAATACTTCGTGGCCAATTTCTTCCAGGTTGCACGATTGTTGCCAGACTAAATGATGGTAAAGTTGTTTTTAATTGACAAAGAAATAAAAAAAATACATAATGCAACAAATCGAATAATTTTATTCACAAAAAATTGAACAAAAGGAGAAATGTATGATTGTCCAACGATGGTTTTTCCTGTCATCATTATTGCCATGAAAGGGTAATAATTATGCCAGAAAAAATCATTGTTGGACAATCATATTTTCTTATATTTTGGGATAAGTCCAGGTTACCCCAAAGTATAAAAAGAATACAAAAACTAGAAAAAATGTTGATTTGAAAAGGAGATAATTATGTACAATAAAGTAACGTTGATCGGTCGTTTGGGACGTGATCCAGAATTGAGATACACCCAAAGTGGCATGGCTTTCGCTAACTTTACCATGGCAACCAACGAAACATGGAAAGACAAGGAAGGCAATAAGCAGGAAAAAACAGAGTGGCACAAAATTGTTGCATTTGGACGTTTGGGTGAAATCTGCGGGCAGTATCTTGCAAAGGGACGCCTGGTTTTTATTGAAGGACGTATTCAAACAAGAGAATGGGTGGATAAAGAAAATGTTAAGCGATACACGACTGAAATTGTAGCCCTGGAAATGAAAATGTTGGAAAGTAAAGCTGCTGCATCTTCTGTATCAGCATTTCAAGATGATCCCGGCCCCACAGATGCCGATCATATTCCTTCACCCCCCATGGCTGGCTCACCACCAGCAGATGGTAATATGGATGATGTTCCCTTTTAATAAGGAAAACACTGAAAATACTTGACACATTTGCATCATCAGACAGGTTGGTCAAACATGTGCGACCTGTCCGATTCAAAATCCTATGAAATAAAAAATGGACTTGATTATTATGACAAATCAAGCCCATTTTTTTTTGAATTAATTATTGTCTATTATCATTGATCCATGAAATGGCATCCTTTAAACGTTTAATAACGATTTCAACCCCCAGAACATTAACCATTTCCACAAGGCCAGGGCTGACTTTCCTTCCTGTCAAAGCCACACGCACTGCCTGAGCAATTGCACCAATTTTGATATCTTTTTCTGAGGCAATATCTTTCAAAATGGTTTCAAATAATGATTCATCAACTTGATTGAGGGTTGACAATTTTTCTATAAGCAGTTGCAAGGATGCAACGATATTGACAGTAAGAAATTTTTTCGCTGGTTTCTCATCATATTCCATTTTGTTGGTTTCAAAATAGAAATAGGCACTATCGGCCATTTCAATCAGCGTTTTACTTCTTTTATTCAAGGTTTCAATGACCTTTTCTACATAATCTTGAGAAGCATTATAATCGCTGTATTTCTTCAGAAATGGTTTTAAATAATGAAAAGTGCTTGTTGTTGAATTTTTTCGGATATGCTCTGCATTAATTGCCAGCATTTTTTCAGGGTTGAACACACCGGCAGAGCGGCCAATATTATCCAGCGTAAATTTTTCAATCAGTTCTTTTCGACTGAAAATTTCCTGATCTCCAAAAGACCATCCCAGACGAACGAGATAATTGATAAATGCATCAGGGAGATATCCCATATCACGATATTCTAAAACAGACATGGCTCCATGACGTTTACTCAGTCTGGATTTGTCGGATCCCAATACCATCGGCACATGGGCAAATACAGGCAAAGGCTTTTTGAATGCTTCATACAATAAAATCTGTCTGGCTGTATTTGTCAGATGATCATCACCGCGAATAATGGTATTAATATTCATTTCTATATCATCAACAACAACGACAAAATTATATGTCGGCATGCCATTTTGACGCTGAATAATAAAATCGTCCATTTCTTGATTCTGAAATGCAATATCACCTTTTACCCGATCATGAACAATAGTCGTTCCCATTTGGGGTGCTCGAAAACGAACCACTGAATCGTCTGATTTGTCTAAATTTTGTTCCCTGCATGTACCATCGTACCTGACAGGTTTTCCTGATTCCAATGCCGCTTTTCGTTTGGATTCTAATGTTTCAGGAGAACATGTACAATAATAGGCATGTCCGGTTTCCAACAGGGTTTGAACATATTGTTGATATGTTTCCAGACGATCTGATTGATAAAAAGGACCTTCATCCCAATTAATTTCCATCCATTGGAGAGATTCGATGATGGCATCAGCAGACTGTCGTGTGGATCTTTCAACATCTGTATCTTCAATTCTCAATATAAATTTACCACCGGTGTGACGTGCATAGAGCCAATTAAATAAGGCTGTTCTTGCGCCTCCAATATGCAGATATCCGGTTGGGCTTGGGGGAAAACGTGTTCGTATGTTTGGCATATTATTTAATATCCTTATAATTATTTGGTATATTTGAAGATTGATCTTCTATGATGTGGCGGATTATAATAATAAAAACTGATAATGTCAAATTATCTAATACTGAGTCAGGAATGGTTCAGCATTTTTCTAATTCTGGCAGTAAAATCATGAATATGAAAAGGCTTTTGAATCAACTGAACACCATCATCCAAAACGCCTTGATCTGCAATTACATTATCTGTATAACCGGACATATACAGCACTTTCACAGGCTGATATTTTTCGCAGATTTTTTCATATAATTCCTTGCCATTCATTTGGGGCATAATGACATCTGTTAACAACAAGTCCAATTTACCATCATTTGATGCCAGCAATGAAAGCGCCTCATGGCCCCCGCCAGCAACTAAAACATGATACCCCTTAGCTATCAATATTTTGTATGCCAGATCTCTAACCAGATCGTTGTCTTCAACAATCAATATTGTTTCTGTCCCGATGTCATTTGTCAATTTATTTTCTGAGGGTCGTTCAATTGTCTGATTCTCTTTTGTTAAAGGTAAGAGGACTTTAAATGTTGACCCAATATTCACTTCGCTGTACACCCAAACACCTCCGCCATGCTGTCGGGCTATACCGTAAACGGTTGACAAACCTAATCCTGTTCCTTTTCCATAATCTTTTGTTGTAAAAAATGGTTCAAATATAAATTCAAGCGTTTTTTTATCAATACCACTTCCAGAATCACTGACAATTATTGAGATGTAGTCTCCAGATGGCATGTATTGTTTTTTCAGTAAATCATCATCTCCCAGTGTTGACCGGCTTGTTTCAATTGTGATAAAACCCCCATCCGGCATGGCATCTTGTGCATTGACAGCCAGGTTCATTAGAATCTGTTCTATTTGACCAGCATCACCTTTTGTAAATAGATCTTTTTCTGAAAGTTTGATATGGATTGCAATATCCTCACGAATTGTGCGACGAAGCAGTTTTTCAAAATCTCTGATCAAACTATTAATATCAATGACTTTGAACTCAAGGGGCTGTTTATTGCTGAAAGCCAGTAACTGTCGTACTAGGTTTCTTGCTCTTATGCCTGCTTTCATAATGATTTCAAGTAATTCTTTATTTCGATTACTCATTTCAGAATCAATTAGTATTTCACAATTCCCTAGCATTGGAGCAAGTAAATTATTCATATCATGCGCCACGCCACTTGCCAGACGACCAATAGATTGCATTTTCTGGGCTTGATAAAACTGCACTTCAATCTTTTTTTTCGCAATTTCAGCCTTCTTAAGTTCAGTAATGTCCAGAATTACACCAATCAGACCATTGATATTACCTTGTTCATCTTTAAAAACAGCTTTGTCAAAAATAATACTGCGCAATTCACCATTCACAGTTTTAACTTCTCCTTGAAACTGATGCATTTTTCCATTTTGAATGGCTTCTAAATCCATTTGAGAAAATTTTTTGGCATCATCTTCAGAATTAGCAATATCAAAGACTGTTTTGCCGATAATGTGTTGTTTCGGTAAGCCCCAAAATTGTTCAAAAGCCGGGTTGCACCCCAGATATTTCCCACTGATGTCTTTATAAAATACAGGAATTGGAATTGCATTTAGCAAAATTGTAAGAAATGACTCCCTTTCCCGAAGTTTCGATTCTATTTTGGTTCTTTCTTGAAGTTCTGACGCCAGTTGTGCTGTTTGAAGATTGACCAAACGCTTCAAAGAAAAAACCCATATTAAAATCATAAACACAATAATAACAACAATGAAAAGCCCGACAATGAACCATTTCCATTGAATTGAATTGCTGCTTAAATGGATCCATTTATGAAAAATCTGTTGGCGTGTACCTAAATCAATTGATTTTAATCCACTGACAAGAATTTGATTTAACTCTGGCCAGTCTTTTCTTGAAGCAAAGGCGAGATTCCAGTCAAAACTGATTTTGCCAGCAATTCTAAGATTGGTAATGCCTTGTTTTCTGATATAATAGGAAGCAACACCCAAGTCAGTAATCATTGCATCTGCGCGCCCAAATGAGACCATCTGCAATCCCTGGGAATTATCAAAAACTGTCTTGATCAAAATATCTTTGTGCTTTTCGGCCACATAATCCAATGTTGCATATCCTTTGACAATCGCAACTTTCATTCCTTTCATCATAGGAAGGGTCAGCTTTTCTCTGGCATCATTTCGGACAATAATGGCATTGGGAATTGTGACATAGGCTTGTGTAAAATTGAGGAATTTTTCTCTTTCAGGGGTCGCTTGAATATTACCAATAACATCTATTTCTTTCTTTTTTGCCTTTTGAATGATTTCATTCCATGTTTTACAAAAAACGATTTTAAACTGAAAATTAAGATTTTTTTCTAATAATCGAAGATAATCTGCTGTTATGCCTTTAAACAAATTGTCCTCAGTGACAAATCCCACTGGAGGATAATTGGGACTGGGGGCAAATCTGATTGATTGTTTATGATGTGAAAGCCATGATTGAAGATTTGGTGAAAGAATATTCTTATTGGTATCACTGACGGCGATACTGGCTTGCATAAAAAATATTAGAATTAAAAGAATGCATCGGCTGTTTATCATTACTCACTCCATTAATTATCCTTATAGGCACAACAACCCATTTGATTCTCTGCTGACATATATGTCTCTGATTAGGACCAAATATATTATATAGACTGATCCGAACAAAAATGGGATAAATTTTGGTGTAAATATTTCGCTAGATTCACCACGCTACACTGAAGGTGTTGGCTCAACATTCTGGTTTACTGTTAAATTTAATAAATTGAAATGATTCTAATTAGATATATTTCATAATCCCAAAAACTATGAAATATGGAAACTATTCAGATTCATGTAGACTTCATGATGTTGTTGTTTTTTTCGAAGAAACCAATAAAACCATCAAACCAATCACTGGAGAAAAAATAATACTGCAAAATAAGTAACCCCAAAATCCCATAATACGATTCATCCCAAATACGCCAATGATTAAGCTTAAGGAAAAATATAATATTTGTATAGTAGGTGGTGTTGAAAATATATATGTCAAAGGTAATAGAGACATTTTGATTGATCTCCTGTTCTAAATATGACTGTTATAGAATGTTAGAGATGCCAGCGATGCATCTCTAAAATTTTAGTAAATGTAAGGCGCGTTATGATGCTGTATCTTCTGCAGGTTTTGCTTTCATTCCTTTGACAACATTTTTACCTTTTTGGAACATTTCTTCATAGTACTCACGCGCTTTACTTGGATCAAATGTCAAAAAAGTGCCTCCTGATGCAAAGTGACGATAAAAAACTTTTCCAACAGCATAAGTCGATGCTCCAGCAATAACCGGCATACTGACAGCACCTAAACTTTGACCGATAATGGGAATAAACTTAATCGAACTGGCAACAGGATAAGCGGCTGATGTTGGAACTGCGCCACCTATTAATGAGATAATTAAATTTTTGGTCAACTCTTTTGAAAAAGGGATATCGTAATACCCTGCCAATTTTCTAACCATATTCAGTTGAACACCTGTAATTCCAATAAAATCAACCATAGGAATGGGAATGAGGCCGACACCCATTGATCCGTAAACATGGTTGCGAATCAATTTTGAAATAAGTTCTTGTGAAACTTCTGTGTCAACTGCTTTTGTCTTTTCTTCCATCTTGTTACTCCTTATATTAAGATAAAAATTATTGAACTTAATTTTTTTATTTTTACATTATCCTTTAACATTCAATGTTATAATAAAAAATATATAATTTCAATAAAATACTATCTATCAAAAAATTAAGTTTTTGTTAAATTAATTGTTGCATTATTTATTCAAGAAATGTTCGGAAAAGAAAACCAGCTGCAAAGCATAATCACTCAATGATGGGGCAGGAATTTTAAGTGTATTTGTTCATTGATTAAGATGAAAATGAACCAATACAGTACTCACGATATGAGTCCCATAAAGATTATCTTGTTCAAAAATGAAGAATTTGGTAGGTTCTTAAAAAAAATATTATTTAAGTGTAAATATTAACACTATGAAAATTGATCCAAATTTTCTAGCACTGTAGAATTCTGTATAAATTGGATTGTGGGCTAAGTTCATAGCCCATAGTCGTTAGGCTAAGAGCAAACTCATGTTACTGCCCATGACCAGACTCTGCCGGCTCTGCCTGTGTTCCATTAGGAACTTAATTGTTGAGCAATCATTACCAGTTATAAGAATTATGGATTGTAATTCTCGCCCAGGCTTTAATCCCAGTCGCAAGAATAGGCCCAAATGAACGGCCGCCCAGCTGAACATCCTCAATACCGAGGGACCCATCAATTGTAGTTGTTGCTACAATTTTATCAGACTGAATATCAATACGAAGGGGTTCATCTATTGTAATGGAGCCATTTGGCCAGGATGGATCATCCTCTGTTGAATCCCAATCTCTAATCGTAACAGGTCCACCTAAATTCAGAGTTCCTTCAAATATCCATTGGCTCGGATCATAATCTTCCTTGTGGTATGTGTTTAAATTCGTATCGCCTGGTTCTGTTGTCGTTTCAGTGCGAAACGAATTATTTACATGCAATTTGATTGCATTGTTATAATCACTGATACCACTTCCATAGGTATATCTTAATTCATCAGACTCAAGGGCAAGACGAATATAAGCATCCATACCATTATTGTGGCCTGAAAACCAGAATCTGAAATTATCTCCAAAATGAAACTGGCCCACTTCCACTTTTCCAAAATCCACACCACCAACATTCATTTGTCCCATCGTTAAATAGATATTACTTTCGTTGCTTGGAACATCTATTTTGACCCATGTTTGATTCTTTTGCTCTGAATTACCATTATAATAATAATAATTTGTCGTAAATGTGCTGATATCAAATTTAACTCTTGCACTGTATTCAAAAGGTTCGTAAAAGTCATTGCCTTTTTCAAAGATTGTCCTAACAGAGCCATCAGGAAAACTCACTTTTTTTTCTGTTTGTGTGCCCTTATGAACAACAAACTTGTTGAATTCAAGAACACCATCTTGAGAATCTCCACCTGACCAATCTGAGTCACATATCTTTAATTGTTTATTGAACCAATAAAACTTTGCATTATCAAATTCAATATCAAATCCACCATTTGTATGAGGATAAAGGTTCACTTTGCCGCCGTGGCCTTCAAATACCATATTTGGGAGACTCAATGTCATCAGGGGTAAAGAACTTCTGTTCGAAAAACTGTTGCTTATCCTTAAAGATAAGTCAGATAAGTTTCCGGCAACAAGTTGCATGCTTGGAAGGCCAATGCTTACAAATTTAGTGTCACCATTCTTAGCAACATCAAATGTTAATGGTTTAAACTCCGGATGATAAAAATTAACCCAGGGTGTCTCAATCCAGCCAACACCATTAGAAAAGTAATAGTTTGTTGGATATGTCGCTTCAAGATAAGAACTAACATCTTTGTAATTATATACAGTATTTTCTTTTGACCCAAGAATATATTGCCCAAAATCTGCACTTAATTTGTTATTTGAATCATAATTTGATGCAATGTAATAACCTCCCGAATCAATATCCTCAATAGCAAAGCCTTCAAATTCGGCAGTAAAGTCAACTCCGGGCAAGGTTATATCAACCCCGCTTTGTCCAATTACGCCTTCCATTTCATTATCAGACATTTCTTGTAATGCATAAGTGTTAAGAGGTAACAGGCTTATTACTAATAGAAAAATTATTCGTTTCATTGATAATCTCCCTAATTTAATCCATTATTTCAAATAAATGATATAAAACTCACTCTTCACTTGTTAATGGCTGGAAATATACAAATCATTATAAATCTTATTAATTTTCAAGGTCAGTGGTGTCATTATAACATTTCCCAATGAATATGATAGTGATTTTGAAGAATCATGAAATTTTATTTCACTGATGTCCGGTAGATCAAATTGAATAATAATATTTGGATCTTCTACATTTTCCCTAAGATCTGGAAGTCCAATTTTTACAAAAGGCTGATTGGGGTTCACCAAAAGTGTACCATCAATTATATCATTGCTAGAGTCCTGATCCGTTATACCATTTGCTCCCGATGATCCAACATCAAGTTGAAATAATGTATCTTTCAATTTTAAATACAAAATGGTTTTATCGTTATTTTCACGCGCTGGATCTGCAGAACCAGCAAGAGAAAAATAACCGGCACCATTGCTGCCATCACCATCAAGATCACCAAAAATAAAATCTCCTATTTCAACTTGAACTTTTGTTGTGCCTTCAAAAAAGATATCAACGCCTGATTGACCTGATACTGAATCAAGATTCTGGTCAGACATGATTTCAAGCCCATAAGCATAAAATGGAATCAGCAAGTATATAATAATTTGTAGAACTTTCATAATTCCCCCTGTTTTTACTTGAAAAATCATTTGCTTAATTATTACTGACGTTTTTTTTGTAGTTATTATTTGCAAACTAATGTGCTGAGATGTAAATTTTTGATGGAATACTGGGTATATATATTTTTAAAGTGTTTGTTTCAAGTCGACCAAAACTTTTGCTTCCTTCGCCTGTTTCAGGATTTCCAGTGAGTTTTAAATCGGTAAACTCACAGGGTGTAATCTCAGCAGTGATATCATCAGGAATATCAATTAAGATAAAGGTTGAATTTGGCGCAACAGCAATTTCATTATTAACAATTAAAGGATTGGATCCATTTGTAGCAACATCCAGCGTAAATAATGGATCCGTGCTTTTCAACGTCATTGTTGTTTTCGCAGGGGTCCCCGATGCTTCAAGAACAAAAAAACATTCTTCAGTAAAACCAGTAATACCATCTCTATCACCCCATCCAAATTTTGTCATTTGTGCTTTAACTTCAATATTTCCATATAACTGAACACTGACTCCAGCCGCCCCTGTAAGGGATTCAAGTTCATCATCAGATATTGTTTCCATTGCAAATACGGCATATGAGAAACATAGTAAAAATGCTGACATAAAATAAAGAATTTTTTTCATCATTTTTTCCTTAATGCGCCCACACTTCCATTACATCTGGCAAGCCTGGAATTGTAATCTCTGTTTCTCCGGTATATAACACACCTAAATTTTTTCCATGATCGGTGGCTACACCCGATAAATTAAGAACATAATAGTTAGAAAGAGCCGGTACTGATGTCATATTTGGCAGTTCAACTCTTAATTTCGTAATACCATCATTGGTGGTATAGACATCAAACGACATAATAGATGATGAAACTTCAAATGCAATACCACTAATTGCGACATCATTATTATCATTAACAGAATTTGATCCAAAAATGTGGATAAAACCCTTGTTGCCATCTTCATCATCTCCCCAGGTTACTTTTCCAAAAGAGACAGTCATACCAATATTACCAACACCATTACTCAGGTAACAGGTGATTCCAGCCTTACCTGTTACCTGATCGAGATTTGAATCTGTCAGTGCATCCATTGCGTAAATATTTGTGCTAAAAAAAATAATAAAGATAATAACTAATTGTTTTTTCATTTTTATACCTCTTATTCCTCAAGTTTACCCACTATAAAGGAATCGTCAGTTAATTATCATTGCATGACTTGCTTTTATGCATAATTTATGCCAATCAATATTTTAGAACTGAATGTAATATGTCAATCAGATTTTCTTTTTTTCGCCATTGTGCTTGCAATTTATAATGATGAAATGTATAGTTAGGAATTTTTTAAGCAGCCAACAGGTCTGACTTGTCCGACTTGTCAGACTTTTTTAATTTTGTTTACGAGTTTATTATTATGTTTCGATTAATCATAAGTTTGGTTTTATCAGGCATTTTCACAATAGCACATGCTGCAAATATCACTGACCTTGATATCAAACTGGATCAAAATAAGTTAAAAAATGGAGAGTTGCAAACTTTTGTTGATACCCTTGAATCTGACGGTACCTTCGGTAAAAAGCGAGTTATAGGGGTGATCATGATTGAAGCTACTTTGGAGGAAGTCTGGAAAGTTATCAAAAACTGGGATAATTATGGTGAATTCGTTCCTGGCTTGAAATATTATAAAACGATTCAAAAAAAAATGTTTCGAGAACATCCGGCTTATTTTCAATCATTTATTGAAGGGTATATCAAATTACCAGTTCCTTTTATCAGAAAGACTTACACCCTGGATGCATTGTTTGATCAAAAAAAGTATTTCATTCAATGGGCGCTTGTTAAGTATGATCGCATTGAATCATTGAGAAAACAAGGTCTGTCTTTGACCAAAAGCAGCAATGTGGTTCAGAATATTGATGGATTTAGCTATTTAAAACCATTTGATAATGAAACTAAAACAATTCTATATTATTCCTCGGTTGTAGAAATCAGTATTCCTGTACCACAACGTGTGGAGCAATTTTTATCAGGCACAATCATGAAAGGTTTTATGGAAGCCATCAAAAATCGCGTTGAAACCCAAAGAAATGATATTCGTGTAAAAGAATAATAATTTTAATGAAATTGGCATAATATTTGCCCCAAAAACATCAGAATATTTGATCATACAAATGGAGGATAAAATGCCATCCTTTAAACTACCATTTAGCTGGCCGGTCATTGACCCAAAAACAGTGAATAATACCCGCTATGCCATTCATAAGCGTACCGGACATTATGAAAGTTATTTTTTACAAGCCAATCATCCTGATCGTCCTTTGGCTTTCATGATTCGATACACATTAATTAGCCCTGAAAACAAAAAAACTGCCATAGGGGAAGTGTGGGCTGTCTATTTTGATGGAGAAACCGGAAACCATATTTGTGTAAAGACTGAAATACCCATTGAGAGCTGTATTTTTTATAGCAACGAGCTTAATTTAACCATCGGCAATTCACGACTAAATGAGACACAATGCGCAGGGCGAGCAGCAACTGGTGATCAGGTCGTTGTCTGGGATATTAACTATGAATGTAATGAACTGCCGCTTTACCTTCTTCAACGCACCATGTACGATATGCCTTTTCCAAAAGCAAAAACCCTATCCGGTAAGCCACTGGCCGTTTTTTCTGGAAAAATTAATATCAATGGTATTGCACACAGCATTGATAATTGGATTGGCAGCCAGAATCACAACTGGGGTGTCAAGCACACAGACCATTATGCATGGGGTCAGGTAGCCGGTTTTGATTCACATCCAGATAGTTGTTTTGAAATCGCTACAGCGAGATTACGATATGGCCCCATCTGGACACCTTTTATGACAATTATGGTTCTTCGCCACAAAGGTGTTGAATACAGGCTGAACAGCATTCCGCAAAGTTTACGCTCGAAAACATCCCTTGAATACTTTACCTGGCATTTTTCATCAGAAACTGCCACTGAAAAAATTGAAGGTTCAATTTCAACAGAAAAGGAAAATATTGTGGGTTTGAATTATTACAATCCACCGGGTGGTGTGAAACACTGTTTAAATACAAAAATCGCCAAATGCGAAATACAATTATATGACCCGAATTTAGAGGAAACACCTGTCATATTCAAAGCTGAAAACAGAGCAGCTTTTGAGCTCTTAACAACTGATCAAAGTCATGGAATCCCTATACGCGCTTAAAAATGAATAAAAAAATCTTGCGATCAATGAATTAATGCTTTACATTTAGAGTTTATTGATTATTGATTTTCAACTGATTTAAGGAATACAAATCTATGAATTTTCAAATGATTCAAAACCTTTTGCTTTTTGAAGACGCAACTTCATCGAGTCTTGTAGGAAGGCAGCAAGAAATAAAGCAATTAGAAGGTTATTTCTATGCGGAACAACCGGTGATCATGGTTCAGGGGCCAACAGGCATTGGCAAGACAGCCTTAGTACGCAGTTTTATTAAACAATTAACAGCAAAAGAAACACAATACCATCATATATTCTGGTTTTCCCTGCCCAATATTCGAACAATTGAATTCATACTGAATAGCATCGCTGCCCATTCCCCAAAAAAGGATTATTTCAACGCAAACATCAATCAAAAAATCAGTTCAATGTCGTACATTCTTTCCATGAAGCCGCATACGATCATAATAGACAATTTTGAAAAAGCAACAGGCAGCATGTCAGAATTTTTGGATCCTGTTTTCCCAGATGAAGAAATGAAATTGCTGCAAAAACTTTTTTACGGTATTAATGGCGTTATTTCTAAATTTATATTGATTAGTTCTGAACCGGATGATTTGTTTTATTTTGATCGAGATCCTGATATATTTTCCTTTTTTAAAGTTAAAGCACTGAATCAATCATCAAGTCATCAGCTTGCGAAAAAAATACTTCAACAATATGATATTCAAATAGATATCAATCAAAAAGAGATGCAGCGTCTGATGCAAATTATTAATGGTCATCCGCTGTCCTTGCAACTGTTTTTACCGCGATTGCAATATCAAAGCCCAGAATCATTAATTTCCAGGTATTATTCTCATAGACAGTATGTTATGCGCATTGGCAATACAACATCACAAGAATTTCGAACACATCTGATGGCCATGATGGACCTGGTCGTTTCAGATTTGCCTGCAAATATGCATTACTTATTACCCCCTTTGAGCTTATATGATGGCAGCGTTGAGACGGATCTATTTCGATCTATTATCAATATTTATCAATCATCAGTGATGGGAATCACTGCTGAAACAGTTGTAAGAAAGATGGTAAATGATTTGATCTCTTTTTTTGAACATAATCATTTAATTTCAAAATATATCCCGGGTACTGAAAACTATCTGGTTGTTCCCATTTTAACAGAATACCTGCGCCGAATATCCATGTCTTGTGAACCTGAAAATGTGAGTAATGACTGGTCAGGCGCGTTTGTGCATGTGATTGCCCGCCTGGCTGCAAATATGAAATCAATGGATAGTTTCAGTAAACAAATATGGTGTTATTTCAATGATGCGACATTCCATCGCGCTTATGATGAAGCCCGTAAACAAAGCATGTATGATCATTCTGGTATATTGATGCAAATCATTGCAGCCCTTGCGCGTGTGAATCGGAATTATTTCAAAGCTGAAAGATCCTTCGTTGAGCTTGTAGCGATTCATAAAGCCCTTGAAGATTTACAAATGCAAGGCATAACATTGTTTCAACTGGCACATATTGCTGAAGAACAGGGGGAATATCAAAGAGCGAAACTGTGGTTACAAAGAGCACTTGATATTTTTGAAAAGTCAAACAGAGTCTTTGAAACAGCCAGTGTGCAACATCAATTGGGAAGGGTATTGCATGAAACTGGTGATCCCGATGTTGCCCAACAATGGCTCAAAATGGCCTTTAATACTTTTACCAGGGATGGAGATTCTTATGAAGCGGCTGATATTTCATGGCAATTGGGTCGGATTGGTTATGAAAAAAAGGATCTAAAACAAGCGGAAAAATGGTATGAAAGAGCAATGGAAATCTTTGAGTTATATGGAGATGAGTACAGAGCCGCTTCAATATATCAACAGATGGGTGTTATTGCCACTGACAGGCGTGATTTTGATATTTCAGAACATTGGTTTAATAAAGCCATGGAAATTTATGAAAAAATGGGGATGACTCATAATCTGATATCAATTTATCAAAAAGCAGCATATGCCGCACAGGCACGTGGTAAATTCAAAACTGCTGAAATGTATTATGCCAGAACTTTTGCGATGATTGGGAATTCGGATCCATATACAGTCGCTAAATTGTACAAAGGACTTGGTAAAATGTCTCAAAATCGCGGAAAATATGATCATGCCAGCAAATATTATCAATTATCTCAAGCCATCTTTGATCGGCTAGACAATAAAAGCGACCCTGTATATGGCGAATTACTTTTTGATTTAAGTATTTTAGAAGGTTTAAAAGGTCGTTTTGAAAAATCCGGTAAATATCTGATTCAGAGTTTAATCACTTTGAATCAGAAAGATATGAATGATGAAGAAACCCAGTTTCGTGTCAATAATTTTAGATTATCCTATTTGCAAGCGCAAGATGATGAAAAAAAACGATTACGTGAATACTGGGAAAAAAATATGGGATCATTTCCCATAAAAGGGTATTTACAATGAAAGTATTGGTTAGTGATAAATTGGGTGAAAATGGCATACAAATGTTTGAGGCTTGCGATGGCATTTCAGTTGATGTCAAGACAGGACTTTCGCCAGAAGAACTCAAAGCAATTATCAAAGATTACGATGCGCTCGTCATTCGAAGCGCAACGAAAGTAACAAAAGATATATTGGATGCGGCAGATCGATTAAAAGTTGTCGGTCGCGCTGGAATAGGTCTGGATAATGTGGATATTCCGGCTGCTACGAAAAAGGGTGTTATTGTAATGAACACGCCTCTTGGCAATGTTGTTACCACTGCCGAACATGCCATATCCATGATGTTGGCATTAACTCGAAATATCCCACAAGGAACCATGTCCTTGAAACAAGGACGTTGGGAAAAGAAATCTCTTCAAGGAAGGGAAATCTATAACAAAGTGCTTGGATTGATCGGCATGGGAAAAATTGGTTCTATCGTTGCTGATCGTGCCCGAGGCTTGAAAATGAAAGTGATCGTTTATGATCCACACGTTACACCAGACCAGATCCAGAAACATGGATATGAAAGCGTTTCTTTGCAGGCTCTTTACAAACGTGCAGATTACATCACTATTCATGTCCCTAAACTGAAAGAAACCATTGGATTACTCAATAAAGCAGCCTTTGATCAGATGAAAAAAGGTGTCATGGTGATCAATTGTGCGCGTGGTGGTATAATTAATGAGTCGGACTTATATGATGCTTTAAAATCCGGCCAGGTTGCTGGTGCCGCATTGGATGTTTTTGAAACAGAACCGCCGGGCCAAACCCCATTAATTACTATGGATAATGTTATCTGTACACCCCATCTTGGCGCATCAACCAAAGAAGCCCAATCGAATGTCGCATCTGATGTTGCGGATCAAATCATAGATTATTTAAAAAATGATACGATCCGAAATGCTGTAAATGCGCCCAATGTCAGCGGAGACTTGATGAAAATTCTGGGGCCCTACTTAAGACTTGCAGATCGTATGGGTGCTTTACAGGCACAACTTACAGATCAGCCCATTACAGAAGTTAATCTCGAATATCTTGGCGCTTTCAAGGGAATGGATGTATCTCCTGTCACAACAGCAGCACTCAAGGGTTTACTTGAACCTGTTGTTAAATATGCAGTTAATTTTGTGAATGCAGCATCAATTGCGCAAAGTAGAGGTATCAAGGTTTCTGTTACCAAAAATGATTACTCAGAGGATTATCAAGACTTAATCAATATGCGGGTTAAGTATGGAGAAAAAGAAAATATTGTTTCTGGTACACTGTTTGGAAAAGATCCCAAGCTGGTTCGAGTGAATAATTTTCGCGTGGAATTAACACCAGAGGGCAATCTGTTGATTATTACAAACGAAGATAAACCCGGTGCCATTGGCAGCATGGGCGTTTTACTGGGAGAAAACAATATTAATATTGGAGCAATGCATGTTGGAC
>Ga0272440_1001375_pt1 | contig 19904 bp, 21 predicted proteins | sample SSMMMBAug17_FD_192440 | JGI IMG/M metagenome (GOLD analysis project Ga0272440, IMG submission 192440) | Marine sediment archaeal communities from Little Sippewissett salt marsh, Falmouth, MA, United States - SSM-MMB-Aug17 | ecosystem: Environmental > Aquatic > Marine > Wetlands > Sediment ...
CAATATTGATCTTTTAAAATAATATTATTCATTTAAAAATATATCCCCTCCTTCTGGCCATTGGCAATGTTTACAAATTTCCCCTTTTTCTCTATAGAGAGGAATTCCACCAAATAAAATAGAATCACCATTTGGTTTATATAGACAAAACCTATCATCATAATAAAACCTATCGCAATCTCTTGCTTGTTTGATTGATTCTTGTTTTATTAACTCTTTTTTTTTGAAATGTTTACAAATACAACAAATATTTTCGACATTTCTTCTATTGTAAAACTTACAAATAGTGTCAATATAGTATTTACATTCTGATTTCATAAAAACACCTCATGATAACAAATTTAAAAGGGAACGTCATCTTCATATATTTTTGATTCTGAATTTAAATACAAAGGATCTTCTTTTTTATCTTCTTCATTCTCCCACAATACATCAACTATTTCAAGAAAATTAGGATTGTCATTTTGTGGTTTACAAGTTATATGGGTTGGTTTTCTAAAATTTTCTAAAGCTATCACAACACCCATTTCAACTTCATCAGGAAAAGGAATATTGCAAAATTTTGACCAATTAAATATAGAATTGTCAAGAGCAAATCCTGAGTAATAATCTGGAAAACAAAACCACATAAATACTTTTTTTGTTTGAAAAAAATCTCCTATTTCAAAAATAATTTTCATTAAAACTTTTTTTGATATCTTTGATTCATGAGGCTCTATTGTCATGCTGTGTATAGGATATTTAATTGGTTCTTTGGAAACTTCTTTTTTATCAAATTTAACATCAAACATTTTTGGTAAGTATTTTGCGTGCATAAACTTATCTTCCCAAAAATAACTACATACTGAACAATATCTCGTGGAATTGTGACATTCTTGACCGCAAGAAGGACAAATTTTATAATCACATTCTATTTCTATAGTTTTCTTTTTTTGATTTTCTTCTACAACTTTTTTTTGTGTTGGGATTACTACATGTGGATTGTCAAGGTCAAAAGTAGGAAAATGCTCTGCAATGTTATTTGTAACATCTATAAGTAAACAATCTTTTTTATTTTTAAAAGTTCTTAGAATTCTCCCAATTTGCTGCAAACACATTGATGTTGATTTTGTAGGTCTTGCAAGAATTCCACAATCTACAGGAGGATGATCAAAACCAATAGATAAAATATTTACACTAATAGCTATTCTTTTTTCTCCAGACTTAAAACTTAACATTGCTTCTTCTCTTGCTAATTTATCCATGCCTGAATGTAGCATAATACTGTCTGGTAAGATATCATGAATAGCTTCAGCATGAGAAATTGAGACACAAAATATTAAAATTGATTTTCTACCCTTACAATATTGATCTATAGCATCTTTTATAGTTTGTACATGCAATTCCATTTCTACTGATAACGAATTTAAATTGTATTCTCCTGCTGTAATCTTAACATTATCAAGATTAATATCATTTTCTGCTATTTTACCGACTAATGAACATAAATGACCTTTGTCTGTAAGTTCTTTATATGTAATTTTATGGCATAATTCATCAAAATATGGCTTCAATCCAGGTTTATGACATTTGCCATAAATATAACCAGCCTGCAAAGAATAAGGTGTTGCTGTGCATCCAAGTAATCTTAATTTTTGATTATTTGATTTGCATGTTTCATATATTTGTTGAAATTGACTTTTCTTTTCTTGTTCTTCTTCACTTGGTAAAGGCCAAAGATGAGCTTCATCAGCTATTATAAGATTATAAAACATATCTTTATTTATATGATTTATAATTGTTTGTCTTGTCCCAATAGTTATTTGTTTATTGATTTCTATATCTTTAGATACGCTTGAGCAGGCAATTCCTATAGGAATATTTCCTACAATTTCATTTATAGTTTCATTAAGTTGCCTAACTAATATTTCTCTGTCAACTGCAAATAATATTCTTAATTTAGGAATTTCATTTATTAAATCTTTGGTTATTCTTGCAAGAATATAAGCTTTGCCACTTCCAGTCGGCAAAACTATTAAAGTGTTTTTACCGTTATTTAAAGAATCTTTTGCTTTTTTTATTGTTATCTCTTGATATTCTCTTGTTTCAAATTTCATTTTAGTTTCTCCAACAAATATGTTGATAACCACACATTTTAGATCTATAAAAATCTTTCCTTGGACAAATTCCTTCTTTGGGTAAATCTTTATCATCAATAATATCAAAGACTTTTAAAAGTTCTTCCTTTATCCAATCAAAATCAGTATAAATTATTTCTTCATGTATTTCAGAATCATTTTTACAATATACTGTTACATATATCTTTTTTAAATTTAAATAAAAAGCATATGCATGGATCTGAAATTTATATTGTGAATTATAATTTTCATATCCATTTTTTTTAACTTTTGGATAATATTCTTTTTTTATAGATTTACATTCCCACAAATATAAATTACTGGTATCTTCTTTTGAATATAAAATACCATCAATATGCCCTTTTAGTGTAATATTATTATTAGTAAAAGTTATTTCTTCCTGTTCTCTTTCAAGAACAAAACCAACATTAATTATGTCTTTTTTTACTATATCTTCTATAACATTGCCTAATTTTAAAAGTCTTAATATTCTCCCTTTAGGTGGTTGCTCTATATATTTATTGTGTTTAAACCATAACCATCTTGGACAATCATGACCTGCTTGAGATAATCCTAAATAATTTCTTGGACTGTAATTGTTTTCATAATATTCATCAATCATAGATACTATATTCATATTTTTAAGCCTTTTTTAGAGGATATTGTTAATGGGCAATGTTATGATTTTTTTATATAACTTTGCCCATGTTTGGATTAAAGTTCTGTCATTGATATAAAATCAATTTTAGCTTGTTTAAAAAGCATTAAACTTCTGTCATCAGGATAATCATGATCATAAATAACTTTTTTTATTCCTGAATTTATAATTAATTTAGAACATGAAAAACACGGTTTATTTGTACAATATAAAATAGAATCTTTAATAGGTATCCCATGATAAGCAGCCATACAAATAGCATTTGATTCAGCATGAACAGCTCTACAAAGATCATTACCCTCTCCTGAATGCAAACTATTTTTATCTTTTATACATCCTGTCTCACTACAGTGATTGATATTTCTTGGTACTCCATTATATCCAGTTGATATAATATGCTTATCTATTACAAGTATAGCTCCAATTTTTCTGTGTAAACATGTAGATCTTGAAGCAACTGAATAAGCAATATCCATAAAATATTCATGCAATCCCATTCTTGTCATTTAAGCTCCTATTAGAAACAACAAACCAGCATTAAGCTGGATTGTTATTTTATATTTTAATTACCAATTAGATGTAGTTTGTTGAGGTTGTTGAGTTTGTTGCTGTTGTTGCTGCTGAAAAGGAAATATTTTTTCTATAGTATTATTATTATATTTTCCACATTTAGATTTTTCTTGCCCTAATTCTAAAGTGATCATTTTACCATGTAACATTGATGAATCTTTCATAGAACCTTCAATGTTGACTGCCCTTTTAATGGTGGCAAGTATTTTCCGTCCAATAATTTCAGTAGTTTTATTAGTATGAGTTATGTTAATTGTAGGATTAAACGTTAATCCATTATATTTTCCTTGGTGATGGGTGAATTCAATTATTAATTTGTTTCCTGTATCACTATTATTTCTTTTAACATCTGAGTTTGTAATCATAAAGTCGTACGTTCCAGAGTCAAAGACGTTAAAGCTCATACTACCATCAAAATCTTTATATTCTTTGTCGTTGAATTCAAATCCTAAATTAGCCATTATCAATTCTCCTTTTTATTATTTAGATTCATAAAAATTATTAATTTCAGCCATAATATTATTAAAACCATTTTCCTTTGGTATTATAATATCTTTATCAATTCCATATCTATTTTTGCTTTCAAAGGCTGGATTTCTAAAACAAGAAAAAACTTTAGTAGATCCTCCAGTTGCTTTTTTTATTTCTTTATTAAAACCTCCTTTTTCCGATTTAACTGATATTAAACTATGTAAAAAGCCGACACAATCTACCCATTCAAAAAATATAGCTGCATTCTTTTCTCTTAGTTTTATTTTAAAGTAATCATAGTCTAAACCAAGAGGATTTTGAAACGTTGTTTTTTCAGCATGAGCAATTAAAATTATTGCCATATTTTTTTCAACTCTTATTTTATCAAGGCCTTTTAAAATTCTTGTTAAATAAGTAAAAGATTTAGAATATCCAGCACCATAAGCAAAATCTCCAATCGACTCTTGGTTATTTTGTTTGCAAATATCTTCATTGACAAGTTTTTCACACCAGTCAAGAGAATCTATTACAAGAGTTTTATATTCAAAATTTTCAGCCTTAATTATATATGTCAATTGTTCAATTATGTCCTCATAGCTACTTGCTTTTGGGAAAGCATCAGCATCAATTGTATCCAACCCATCTTCTGTTTGAATAAACACAGGCTTAGGTGCTGTTGAGGCAAGAGTTGACTTTCCTTCTCCATGTTGGCCATAAATAATAATTCTTGGAGGTGTTTTTTTTATAGTTCTTCTAATTTCCATATTAATTATCCTTTCTGTTTTTGATTATGATTGGTTTTCTATTTCTTCGAATACGATTGCATATAAAAGTATGATATAGTTAACCATGTCTAAACATTTTTCAGATAAAATATTTTTATCTGGTTTTATCCTATCATTAACAATATCCATAATTGAAACTAAATGTTTTGTTGCCATACCCCATAAAGATTTTTTTAAAGATTCTTGATTCAAATTCGATGCTATTCTAAAATTATGTAATTTATCTTTATTATAAGAATATTCTTTTGATTTATTAGAAAGAGTCTTTTTTACTTTAATTAAAAAATCATCCAATAAAACTTCAAAATACTCATTTGTAATAATAATTTTTTCACTGTTGGATACTGTATCTATTTCTTGATCATCTTCAAAATCTCCAGATAAATGATATCTATCAAGCAACCAAGCATGATATTCTTCAACTTTACAACCGTCACATGCGAAACGGCGATTACAATTGACACAAAATTCATTTGGAACTTCTTTTCCCATTTTTTTTACTCCTTTTTTTAATATAATATTTTATAGTTTTCTTTTATAGGCTTATAAGCTGAAACTTCTATTGATGTTAATTTATTGTTTTCATCAAAAGTCCTTCTTTCAAAATAACCCTTTGAATCTTCAAAATAGGTTAGATTATTATTTTCATCAAAAGTTCTTCTTTCAAAATAATCCTTTGAATCTTCAAAATAGGTTAGATTATTATTTTCATCAAAAGTTCTTTTTATACAATAACCATTTGAATTTTCAAAATAGGTCTCGTTATTGTTTTCATCAAAAACCCTTTTTATATAATAACCATCTGAATCTTCAGAATAGGTTTCGTTATTGTTTTTATCAAAAGTCCTTCTTGTCCAATTGCCCTTTGAAGTTTCCAAATAGGTTTCATTATTATTTTTATCAAAAGTCCTTCTTGTCCAATTGCCCTTTGAATCTTCATAATAGGTTTCATTATTGTTTTCATCAAAAGTCCTTCTTTCAAAATAACCATGTGAAGTTTCATAACAGGTTTCGTTATTGTTTTTATCAAAAGTCCTTTTTATCCAATAACCCTTTGAATCTTCATAATAGGTTAGATTATTATTTTCATCAAAAGTTCTTCTTTCAAAATAACCATGTGAAGTTTCAGAATATGTTTTATTACAATTATTATATATTACTTTTTTCCAAGAATTTTCGTTTTCTTGATATAAAATAGTTAAGTTTACTGGAAAGTTTTTACATAACCATTTTAAATCTTCGTAATTTTTTTCAGAATAAACATTAACTTCTTTAACTTTATTCCAATTAATAGTTTCTAAATTATTAAACTTATATTTAATAATAGAATCTGTGCATGCTTGTTTCTGGTATAAATCATTTATTGTTATTTTCATCTGTTTTTCTCCTATATTTTTAATCCATGACTCACTAAAATATCAAGACAATCTGAAGTAAAATCATCTTCATTTGTCATAATTCGCTCTATATAAGCATGTCTTGTTTCTCCTGGTTTATCTATAATATTTACTAAATCATTATCATTTCCGTAACTTAAAACAAGATTATTGTAAGCAACTGCTGCCTCTTTAGCTGTCGCATAAGCAACTGGAAATAATTTAGGGTAATTTTTATTGTATTTTGCAAAAAAACAATTTTTTAATTTATCATATATTACACATAAATATTCTTTATTATTTTGTTTTTTTTTAGTCTTTGGAGCATATTGTCTTTTTAACTTCATGGCATTTACAACACTCATATTTAATTCTTCAGCTATTTCTTTTGAGGTATAACCTTTCCCTAAAAAATGCAAAATTAAATCTTTTTGAGTTTTGAATCCATACTTTGCAAGAACTTCATATGTTATTTTCCTGTTATGACCTCCTTGTTTAAACTCAACTCCTTTCTTTTTTAAATAAAATCTTATAGTATCATTTGAACATCTTAAGATTTTAGATATTTTAGTTATATTGAAATGTTGGATATACAAGTCATATATAAATTGTACTTCATCTTGATAACCTGCCTCTGTTGCTATATTTTTTATTTTATATTTTTTTTTCATAATTTTAATTGTTAACAATTAGTTCAATGTTTTTATTGTTTTGAAAGGCAAAAATAATATTTTCATTAAAATTAATGCTTTGATTGTAACTTGTAGTATCACTCTCAGGAATTAAAGATTGATAATAATCATGTCTGTTTCTTATATCATTATTATATTCAATCATTTTATTTAAAAAAGAATCATGAGTTTCTGATTCATAATTCTTCAATAAAGAGATAATATTCGCACTATTTAAAATAGTATAAATATTCTCTTTGATATTAGACAAGAAAATTTCTATTTTCATTTTTTCTCCATTATAAAATTATTTTGTTTAGCAAAAAATCTGCAAGAAAGACAAGATATTCCGATTATATATGTTTTTTCATCATCTTTAGTATAATTTCTACATTTCTTTCTAAGACATGGCGCATATTGTATTCTAAAAAACATTTTTTTCTCCTATATATTTTATTTTATAGTTTTCTTTTATAGGCTTATAAGCTGAAACTTCTATTGATGTTAATTTATTGTTTTCATCAAAAACCCTTTTTATACAATAACCCTTTGAATTTTCAAAATAGGTCTCGTTATTGTTTTCATCAAAAGTCCTTCTTTCAAAATAACCATTAGAATCTTCAAAATAGGTCTCGTTATTATTTTCATCAAAAGTTCTTTTTACAGAATAACCAGTTGAATTTTCATAATAGGTTTCGTTATTGTTTTTATCAAAAGTCCTTCTTGTCCAATTGCCCTTTGAATTTTCATAATAGGTTAGATTATTATTTTCATCAAAAGTTCTTCTTTCAAAATAACCATGTGAAGTTTCATAATAAGTTTCATTACAATTATTATATATTACTTTTTCCCAAGAGGTTTTATTTTTTTTATAAAATATAGTTAAGTTTACTGGAAAGTTTTTACATAACCATTTTAAATCTTCGTAATTTTTTTCAGAATAAACATCAACTTCTTTAACTTTATTCCAATTAATAGTTTCTAAATTATTAAACTTATATTTAATAATAGAATCTGTGCATGCTTGTTTCTGGTATAAATCATTTATTGTTATTTTCATTTTTTCTCCTTTTTCCATATGTTTTTATCATTCATAACGTGGACCCATTTTTCATAGGCTATTTTTCCGCCTACCATACAAATGATCTTACTTTTATTTTGTCTCTCATAAAAATCAACTATTTCATTAAACTTATCATAAATCAACTTGTTATATTCATATTTAGAATTTTCTAACAAAATAGCCAAAAAAGAAATGAAAGTAATAATATGTTTCTTTTTACCATCCCATCCTGTTAAATCTGCCCATTGTTTTATTTTTTTGTCAATAACAGTTAATTTATTAAAATCCAACAAATTAAAGTCTTTATTCATTTCTTTATCAATTAATTTTATTAATTGTTTAGACTTGGACCTTATCCTTCCTTTTGAAATATTTTTAAATATGTTTTCTGAAATATATCTCAATATTGCTATCTCTGTAAGCTTTTTAATTTCCATTTTTATTATCTTCTAATTTTTTGAAAAAATCGATAACAACTCTTATAAAAACAGATATTGTAATGCCATATTGGTTTAAAATCTCATTCGTTTTTGCTTCCAAATCTTCATTAAATCTTACGTTCCTTCTTTTCATTTTTTTATTACCAAATTTGCGTTTGGTCTTTCTATTGATTTGTTTTTTAAATTTTTCTGCATCTATATCATTGTTGTTTAAAAAAAATAAAAACTTCTCAATCATTTGTAAAGTTATTTCATTTTGAGAATCCTCAGTTTGATAAGCTAAGGTTCTCAGAAATTGCATCTGATCAGATCTTAAATAAATTTGTTTAGTTATCATGCTTCCTCCTTTTGGGTTTTAATAAAATTATAAACATCTTCTTCAGTATCTAATGGTATGCCAACCGATAAATCAGTAATAAACTCAAATTCATTGTTGAAGCAATCTTTTAAATAATCTTTTCTGTTTGGATCATCAAAAGAAATTTTTTCAAAAACTGCTAAGACAGCCTCATTATTATATTGATCTAATTCCTCATATCTGTGATGTATGCATACATTTGGATAAATTTTTATTTTTTCGGTATATTGTTCGAAAGTAACTATAACATAATGACTATAATTACTTTCTTCAGAGTCATAAGGTGGGATAAAGCAAGCAATATAAGATTGCTTTAATAGTTTTTGATCATAAAAGAAATTATCTCTTGCAGCAAAAAAGTCCTCAATATTCATGTTTATCATTGTATTATCTCCTTTTTTTTGTTAGCTCTTGAAAAAGACAATACACCAACATGTATACACATGTCAAGGACTTTTTTTAATTATCCAAATAAAAATCTTAATTTATTTATATTTTTTTCAGAATCGATTTGTTTAGGATGCCAATATTTATCATTTTGTGGTTCTAAAAATACAACTTTTAAAGATCCACTAATCGTTTTTAAAACTGCAAGATTTAAAGCATGTGATTTTTTTGTAAATATAAATTCATCATTATCGTTTTTTTTATATTTATTTGTTTCAATATAATATATAGAAGTATTGCCAATACCTTGTTTAGAGCACCATGCTTTCATTCTTAATGCAAAATCATCACAGTCATGCTTTTCTGGAATATATTCTGATTCATCAATAAGACTTGCTGTTATAATAGGTTCAAAATGTATTTCAGGAATAACTCTTATCTCTCTATCAACAAATTTCAGTTGATAGTTGTCCTCCATATAGCATGAATTTTTTATAGCATTTTCAATGTTTTCTTGGCTTTCTATAGGGAAATCTAAAGAATTAAGATTCAATTGCCCATTAATAGTATCAAACAGATTATTGGTTTTGATGCCTAATTCTTTAAAAGACTCTATCCATTGTAATAAAATATCAATATCATCTGTATTTAATATGTTTTTACAAAGTTGAACTAAATTATCAGGATGATATTTATAATCCATTATTGATAAAGATTTTTTTTGCCCATAATAAGTTTTTTCTATAAGTTGTTTAAAAAAACTCCAACCAGCATGATCTTTTGCAGATACATCAATACTTTGTTTTAATTGACGACAAAAATAAATTTGCTGAAAAGGGTTATTAGCTATAAATGGCTTTAAAAAAGTTTTAATGTTCATATCAATACCTTTATTCTTTTATTCATAACTTTTAATTAAGGATTTTTCATCTAATAAAGTCATGCCTTTTTGTTTGGCATATTCCAGTGGTTCATTTTCATATTTTTCCATCAAATTATTAAGCCACATCAATGTCATTTTATGAGTAGGAGCTTTACCATCTTTGATTAAAGCGGCTTCTTGTCTTAGGTATTCTGATACTTCATATTGTGCCATAGCTCCATTAATTCCTATTTGGTGAAAATAAATTAAATTTCCTTCATCTATAACACCATTTCTTGATCTTGCTGCAGTTAAAGCTTGTGAAAAAGATTTACCTATATGATATTTTATTTCTTCTTTTTCAAAGTCTTCCTCAGTTAATTTTTCTTTTCCTATTTCATTTAAAATTAATTTATATTGTTGTATATAAGAAGAAATTTTCCTTATAGCTCCTTTCATATAGTTTTCTGTAGTTTCAATTTGGTTATGTAATTCTTCAATTTCTACATCCAAATATTCTATGTCTAAATCACAAGAAGATATATTTTTTTTTTCTTTTTTCTTCTTTATTTTTATTTGCCTTTTTTTGTTTTTATAAAAAGCTTCATTTAAAGCATCTTTTGACTTATTGATTTCAGCTAAAATTTGTCTTAAATTCCTAATAGGTGTCGGATGGCTAACAGTAAGCATGTTATCCATAAATTGAGATTGTGATTTAAAGAAGCATTGCTGTGATTCTTGTATCAAAGGATATTCATTTTTAATGTTTGCCAACATTAGTCCATAATCTTTATTTAAATTTTTTATCTCTGTAGGTATATTTTTCATTAAAAGCCTTTTTCTTTTAGCCATTGTTCAGCGATGTTAGTTTTTTCTTCAATTGTATACTCTTGCTCTGTTCTTGGGTCTGATAAATTAATAGAAACTACCTTATTAATAAGATCTTGATTAGATAAAGAAGCTAAATCTCCACCCTCAGTTGTAAACTTAGGAATGTAAGATTCTGAATCATCAATAGTAATTCCTATGAGTTTATTATTGACAGGCCAGTATCCACCATCTGATATAAAATAAGGGATAGCCCCATTATGTAATTTGTATTCTACTATATATCTCATTATGATAACCCTCCATGTGCATTCGAACATGCTGCTATAAAGGTTGTTGCAGCAGTAAGATCACCAAAGTCAGTCGCATTTCCTGCTGTTGCTATTATTACTTGATCTATTGTGTTTGAGTTAGATCCTGTATCCCCACCCCCAAACAAGCCTATCGTTGATGATGAACATGCTGCTAAGAAAGCAGTTGCAGCAGTAAGATCACCAAAATCAGTTGCATTTCCTGCTGATGCTATCGTCACTTGATCTATTGCGTTAGTGTATGTAGTTGTATATCCACCCCCAAATAAACCTCTTGTTGATGATGAACATGCAGATAAGCGATCCCTTGCTACATTAAGATCACCAAAATCAGTCGCATTTCCTGCTGATGCTATCGTTACATAGTCTATTGTATTGACATATGTCGTTGTAGTCCCACCCCCAAATAAACCTCTTGTTGATGATGAACATGCCCCTAAAAGTCGTCTTGCAGCAGTAAGATCACCAAAATCAGTTGCATTTCCTGCCGATGCTATTGTTACTTGGTCTATTGCATTGGTATTTACAGTTGTTTGCCCACCTCCAAATAAACCTCTTGTTGATGAAGAACATCCACCCATACTATCTCTCGCAGCAGTAAGATTACCAAAATCAGTTGCATTTCCTGCTGATGCTATTGTTACTTGATCTATTACATCGGTATCAGATCCTGTATTTCCACCCCCAAATAAACCTCTTGTTGATGAAGCACATCCAGCCATGCGATATCTTGCAACAGTAAGATCACCAAAATCAGTCGCATTCCCTGCTGATGCTATTGTTACTTGATCTATTACATTAGAGTTTACAGTTGTATATCCACCCCCAAATAAACCTATTGGAACAATTGCATTGTCGTTTTTGAATGCCACATCCCATACATTAGTATCTATTTTTTTTATTTTAAAACAACTATTATTATTCTCCAACATTAAAGTTAATCCATTAATTGTAACCCCTGATGCAGCAACAAGGCTTACAGTATTTGAACTTGCATTAAAAATATCAATTTCTGAACCAACTGGGAAAGCTACACTTACATTAGATGGTACAGTGATAGAAGTCCCTGTAGTACATCTTATAAACTTTCCGTTATCAGATAAAGACAAAGTTCTTGACGCTGTTGATTCAGTTACAATGTTATTTCCTTGTTGAAATAAAGCCGCAGAAATTGAAGAAGATCCAACATCAATATTTCCAAAACCTGAAGATATTGAACCTGAATTTAAAGCTCCTACTGTAGTTAAATTTGCGCATGTTTGTATGTTAGTTTGTGAAGTTCCTGTAACTGTTGCAATAGATCCACTTATAGAGTTAGTGACTTCAAGATCTGTAAACCAAGCTTTGGTAATTCTACTACCAGTGGATCCTATGTCTCCTGTTAATTGAAGATTAGAACCATCATAAGTTAAATTTGCAGTTCCTTCAATTGTGCCGTCACCTGTCCAAACTCCTACTTGATTGTCAGCAGGTGTGCCAACTTTTGAAACATCCCCACCACCACCTCCTGCTGGGGTAGCCCAAGTCCCGTCTCCTCTCCAATATGTCGATGAGGATGCATTTGTACCAGAATTTAAATTATTTACAGATAAATTCCCTATAACACCAGTTGATAAAGGTAATCCATCACAATTTGTTAAAGTTAATGTTGGGGTGCTACCAGATTTTACAGATTGATCAAACCAGTCATTTAAAGTTGTATTTCCATTTAGTGTTAAAGTTCTGCTTGAATCACCTGTAGTTATTGTCAATGTTCTCTCAGCAGTTAAATCACTTCCTGGAGAGACAATAAGACTATGTGAAGCATTAGTGTCAAGAATTTTTAAGCCTGCATTATTAAATGTTGCATCTCCACTAAATGAACTATCAGAACAATATTTTTGCGCTAAAGGCGTAATTCCATAACTTAAGGCAGTAAACGTAGTCGGCACAGTGTCACTATCATCTGTTAAAACAACCACTGTATTAGTTGTATAGGTAACAGAAGATACATGACCATATAAAGTATCATTCATTCTTACGGCTATATCAACAGGGTAATCTGAAGATTTATCAACACCAGTAAATGTAAATGTAGTATCGTTTGTTTTTGTTGGCAAAGATGTTTCGTCAGACCAGAAAGATGTAGAGACAGATGATTTTAAAGAGCCATCTTGGTTGATAGAAACAGCTAATCTTGTTGACAAATCTGATTTACTGCCTGCCGCACTTGTAAATTCTGTATTAAAAACAGCCTGATTTGAAACTATAGTGTTATAATTATTCCTAACAGTAGATTCAAAATTAGCAGCCCCTGTATTTGGATAATTACCTGCTGGTGAATAACTCATTTTTTCACAATTACTCCTTATGTTCTTTGTTTTAAATTTATTTCAAAATCTAAATATTATTTTTATTATAAAGCTTCTGTTAACCTCCAAGATAAATTACTATAAGCTGGCAAATCATGACTCCCTGTTGGCATGCCGTCAAGTTTAGCAAAAACAGCCCATTGGTCGCTACCAAGACTTGTTACTTTCCAAGCAAGAGGCTCTTCGCCTTTTAATTGTGCTATTCTATACAATATATAATAAAATTCTTCATCTCTTGAAACTAAACTTGATCCTGAAAATGTTCTTATAATTGGTTTTTTACTATAATAATCACTACCATTAATATTTTTCTTTTTTATAGAATAATCCACTAATCCTTCTTGAAGCCCAGCTCTTGGGTTATAAGCCAAATTATAAGACATTCCTCCTCTCATAATACCTATTTCTGGTACTGCTCCAGATTCATTTTTAATATCCAAAGTAATCGTATGATTGTCATCAAGAAATGTGTAATCAATCCATAAAGGAACTCGCTGCATATTTTGATAAAATGTTCCAACAGTCATCTCATAGTAAGATGTCAATGCATCCATATCATATGTTGTAGTTTCAATCGTTACATTGCTACTATCTTTAAGAGTAAAAACAACTTCAGTTGCCTCTATATCAAATAAAGCAATTGTATTACTTTGTGTTGGCATTGAAATTGTAATAGTAACAGCATTCCCTAATATATTTGTTCCCTTCCAATGTAATCTTGGATAATTGTTCAACATGTATTCTTTAGGATATGATGTATCTTCTTCACCAACTGTGATATCAGAAGCTTCTATGACATTGTTTATGATAACTGATTTCATTACTACTCCTTAAGTACTTGTATACGTCCCAGGACCTTCAGCGGTTATCTCTTCTTTATCAAAATTATAGGTTATATCTGTAATTGTAAAGTCTAAATCCATTGCTTGCAAAAAAGAATCCTCAGTTATAGAAATTTGAAATCTTGTTCCTGGCAATGGAAAAGGAAATTCTAAAGGAATGGTTGCAGATATTAAAGCTAACCCTTGGATATCAGCGACTCTTTGTAAATCTGTCTGTATAGTTGTAGTGCTTGTTGAATTGGCATTTAGGGTAATTTCATCTACAGCATAACTTTCACTTGTTGTAACTGTTACAGGAATTTCAGTCTCAACTACATTTACAGGATCAGTCTTAGCAACTCTATTTAATAATGTTGCAGAAACATTTTTTACTGGTGGATTATGGGAAATACTTGCATTAAAAATTTCATATTCGTTGTAGGTAGAGGTTGAGTGATAAGATTCATTTAATTCCACTACTATCAAGAATCCAGCCAAATTAGTATAATAAGCCACACACCCGAAATCTTTAATAACATCATCAATCAAATCCATTATTTTAATTTGATTAGTTATTTCTTTTTTTATTGTACTAGTCCCAACCGCTACACTTAAAAAGGTCAATGCTCCTGCAAAGCCTGCTTGACTTGCAGCCCATGTTAAAAAATTGCCAAACGTTGTCGCCTTAGAACTTGTACCTGATATTGATACTGTGCCTGCTGGATTAGGGTTTAAATAAAAAGAGTTTGTCCCTGCATTTTTAGTTGCATTAGCTGTGATATCTACTCCGTCATCATAAATGGTATAACTACTGGTAAGATATGCATCATGGAAATTATAATAGCTTCCATTGTTTTGTAACCTTAATGCTGGGAAATATGATGTTGTACCCAAAATCATAGGCACTTCCACAGAGTCAGTCCCAGATGCATAACTAACAGAAGTTGATAAAACATTAGTTGTAATACCTTCTGTAAACAAATTATACTCAACTCTATCTTTATATAAACCTGTTAAATAAATCATTCCTTCAAAAATAAGTTGCTTGCTCGCCTCAGTAGAATTTGAATAATAAGCTTCCATTTCAAGTTCTTTAGGAGGAGGCCAGTCATCTTCAAAAAAATCAGGCATAAAAGATATTTTACCGTAATTAACATTACATAAACCACCATAATCGGATGTACAAGTCCTTCTCGGTGATGTAAAACTATATATTTTAGGTAAAAACGGATTCTCAAGTGTTAGCAGTTCTGTACTTATCCTATATGTTGTTGAATCCATGGTTAAATATACAAGTAACATTAATATAACCTCACCCCAGGTTGACCAAATTTATCAGCTTCAACTCTTACCCCATCAGCTTCATATCTAATATAAGAAGTCAATTCTTCGTTTCCAACGTTAACTGTTATATTCTGCTGTGTCAATATGGCTTCTAATAATTTATTAGTTTCTGACATATCCACAGCATTTGTTTTTTGAGTTACTGTTACAGGAACAGTTGCTCCGTCAGGCATTGGAATGTGAGCTTCAGTTTGATATCTACCTTCACTTACCATTGCTAATGTTGGACTGGTAGAAATACCCCCGTTTGCAAAGCCTGGGAACATCGCCTTAATATCTTCAGGACTTTTTTGTTCTCTGTATTGTCCATACTGCATATAAGCATCAACCAATTGGTTAATATTAGAAATACCAAATGCTTTTACTTTATCTTTTACAATCCCACTTAACTTTGCAGGATCTTGGCCAGACAAAGGAAATGTAGTAAGAATATCATCAACATTTTTAATCGCTAAAGGTTCATTTATGGACATTGGGATTTCATCGTTTTGACTTAAAGATGTTCCTGTTCCTACATGTTGATATCCTGAAGCTGCAACTCCTGCTGAGGTAGCTATATCAGTAACACCAGATAATTTTCTAATGTCTATATCTGAAACGCCATCACTTGCAAGTAGAATATTAGCATTTAAGATTTCCATTTCTTTTAAAATACTATTTGTATTATTACTCAAAGGACCCAATATAGTTGTTAATGAATCAGTTTGATTAATTATAGCATAATCAAGAGTGTTTAACCATTCAGAAGTCAATCCGTTTAATTTATCTAAAGCCTCTGTTGTTTTTGAAGATGATGCATTTATGCCAGACAAATATATTTCTTGAGTTGTTTTTGTTTCTTTTGTATCAACTCCTAAATTCTCAAGATCTTTATTAACTTGTGTCCAAATTTCTTGATATTGAAGGCTTGATTTATATAAATCTTGAGTTTCTTGAAGATAAATATTTATAAAATTTAAATAATCATTAATATCTTCAACCCCACCTCCTTTAGCTGCTTCTAGTAATTTAGCATAATCTTGTTTAGCAGATTCTACTGTTTCAGCTTGTGGAGTTAAATTAAAATCTGAATATCTAAGCTCTAATATTTTATCTTCAATTGATTTTGTGATGTTTTCAAGATTTTCAACTGAAACTGTCACATCAGATATAGCTTGTTTTTCAAGCTCATATCTTTCCATAATTAAATTATTTAGCTCTTGCGCTCTTTCAAGCTTAGTCTCTACTGAAACATCTTCGGCTAAAGAAGAAAATCCTTTATTAATAGCAAATTCAAGATAACCAGCTTCACCTCCTTGCCTTTGAATATCTTCTTGGATCATTTTTTGCTGACTTTGAATTGATTTTCTAAAACTAACTACATTAGATCTTAAACCAGATGCTTTATCAATCCATTGCGAAGTTTCTGTTATAAATGATCCTATATCCTCAATGCTTGTACTTAATAATGCTGGAACATCTTCAAGAACAGTTGTCTCTTTAGCATAAATACTTTGAGCTTTACTTTTTAAATTATTTGCTGATATATTAAGTTCTTTGATTTTTTGTAAATCATTGTTAAGATTATTAAAAATTTCTGTAAAATATTCAAGAACCAAATCAATATTTTGTTGCATTTTTTCTTCATCTCCAATGAAAGATGCAACATTAAATATAGGAAGGCCAGCTTGGACTCCTTCAGTTTGTGTGAAATATTGTAATGTGCTTACACCAGCTTTTGAAGCTTTTTCTTTTAACAAAGCGTCTTCAACTGTTTTGCTTATATCGTCTAAACCTTCAACAAAAGAAGATTTAATATTTTCATATAAATCATAAACTGCATTAGATGCTTCTTCACTTGCTTCTTTTATTTGAATGAAAGACTCAGTTAAATCATCAAACAATTTTAATTCTTGGTCTGTTAAAGTTTGTAAATTATTAAGATCAGACAAATAAGTTATTAAATTTTCAAAAAAGTCCAATGTTTGTTCTTGTTTAGGTATTTGAACGATTTTTTCTAAATATTCTGAAACTTTTTGCAAAGGATCTATTTCAACGCCAATGGCCTCTAATGCTTTTTGTCTTGAAGGTTCAACCCTTGATTCTTTAGCTTGTTTTATCGCTTCATCTTTAACTAATCTAAAAGCGTCGGCAACATCTTCAAATTTACCAAGAGCTTTTAATTGATCTTCCCAATTCTTAAACTGGTTATTTAAATTAAACATTGTTGAATCTAAAGACTCTATCCAACCAACTGAATTTCCAATTGTATTAATTAAAGAGTTGAAAGCCATTGTATTGGCATCTATAGCTCTTTGTTCTGCTAAAGCTTTCTTTTGCTCAACAATTTTTCTCTCTGCTGATTCAGCTTCGAATCCTAATTCTGCTAAAGTATTATCAAAATTTTGAAATTGATTATCTATGTCAAAGAGAGTTTTGTCTAATGTAACTAATTCTCCAGTCATACCAAGAATGTCATAATACATAGCTATTAAATCTTGAGTAACACCAGTTGTTCCAGTAGTTGCATCTAAAGCTTTTAATTCTTCTTCTCTATATGCTTTTAATTCTGCTGCATATTCATCATTATATCTATTAATGTTTTTTAAATTAGATTCCCATTTTTCATATTTTTCTTTTATTTGCTTTCTTTGTATTTCGATATCTGGAATTTTACCAAGAGATTCTCTTACACCAAACATTATATCTTCTGCTTGAACATCGAATTGCTTTTTTGCTTCTATTATCATTAATTCAGTTAGAGTTAACATTGCTTTTTCAATTTCTGTTTTCTCTATTGTGATAGGCCCTTGTTCTCCTCCCCAACTTTGGTAAAATCTTTCATATGGAGAAAAGTCAACTCCCATTTCAAGACCTTTTTGGACAAGTTCTTGAATATTTTCTACAAAATCAGGTTTTGTTGTTTGTGCTTCAGCCCACCATTTATCAAAAGCACCTGGTGAAAATAAATCATTAAAAGCATTTGAAAAATATTGTAAGGAGACAATTGACCCTTCAAACTGTTCATTAATATCTCTTATTGTTTCATCATAAGTTGTAAGACCCTTAGTCCCTTGCATATCATCAAAACTTGCAATACTTTGATTGAAATTTTTGATGATATTTTCCATCTCACCTGAACCTTGATCTAATCCTCCGATTAAAGTAATAAAATCTCTTGATAACTTATCAACATCCATATATCTTGCAGAGGCTATATCTTGCTGCCTTATTTCGCTTATACTTGCTTTTTGCCTTGCTTGCAAAAAAGCATCGGTCATTATCTTTTGACCTTGTGTCGAAAATGAAATAAAAATAGGATTGTTTTTTGTGCCAGTATTGGTAAGAGTATTTATACCAGTCCTTTGAATAACTCCAGATCCAGATGCAACCCCAGATTGTAAAAAAGAAACATTAGAAGTTCCTTCTTGAAAACTTCTTCCAGTGTTTTTAAGAAAAGATCTAACAGAATCAGAATATTTAGCAGGAACAACAACCTCATCTTTATGAATTAATGCTAATTGTTCTTGGTTTTCTACTCTCCATAATCCTTTTGAAGCTGTAGTTAAAGTTTTATCTGTTCTTGGCTCTTTAATTTTTATATCACCAAAAACACCTTCAAGCCCTGATTCTAAATTATTACTTAATATTTGATAGTCAGGACTTACATTCTGATATACTGTGTTAATGTTATTTTCTAAATTATTTTTAAGCTTTTGACCACTTTCATCAAAGTCAACATCTTCAATATTATCTTTAGTTTTTCTCACGCTGCTATTTAATTGTGCAAAAACATCTGGATAATCAGCAAAAACTTGTTTTAATCCTTCAGCATCACTTTCTGCTATATATGTTCCAACTTTTGAAAAAGCTTCAAAGGTCTTAGAAAAATCTATACCTTCTATTTCTCCAGCAAGATCTGCTATTGATTCAAAAGTAAAATTTCCTTCTTTAAGAGCTGATGTAAATTTTATCAATAAAGGATCTAAAATTGACTGTGTAAATGCTTCACTTAATTGATTTACTGCAAAGTTTGCTAAAGAAGATTGTAAGCTAAAAACTAATGTTTCATTAATTTGCTGTCCATATCCAGAGAAATCAGGAACTGTTAAGACATCCCCATCTTCTATTAATTTAAAAGAATCATTTACTTTTGCTCCAATAAGATTTGCAATGTATTGTGAATCAATTTGTTCAAAAAGAGTTTGTCTAACTACCTCTGGACTTTCATAAGTCTTTTGAAACACTGCTGATAAAGCATTGAATTCATCTTCAAGCTGAATTGTGGCTTTGTCCACAGCTTCTATCGTTGAATTCATTGCGTTTTCTACATCTGATATATCCGCTTGTCCAGACAAGAAGTCATTAACAACGTCTTGGAAATTTCCAATAAAATCAAATGTTTCATTGGTTATTAACTCATTCAATAAATCATCTGTTGACTTAGTTATAATTTGCCATAAAGAGCTGCTTATATTTGTTTGTATATTGTCAGTAAAGTTTTTAAATTCA
>Ga0272440_1001376_pt1 | contig 19901 bp, 2 predicted proteins | sample SSMMMBAug17_FD_192440 | JGI IMG/M metagenome (GOLD analysis project Ga0272440, IMG submission 192440) | Marine sediment archaeal communities from Little Sippewissett salt marsh, Falmouth, MA, United States - SSM-MMB-Aug17 | ecosystem: Environmental > Aquatic > Marine > Wetlands > Sediment ...
ATCGTGCTACGTTCTGATTTTTCAGCAAAGCCCGGTTTCAGGGACCTGCTCGGGCAGGTGCGGGATGCCCTTGTGCACGGACGTGCGCATCAGAACTGTCCGTTTCCCTCCATTATCAGCGCATTGCAGCCGGACAGGGATTTGTCCCGGCCGCCGGTCTTCCAGGCGCTGTTTTCCTGGCAGGAGGTCGGGATATCCTGGGAACCCGGATGGGCGCTTTCTGAAATTACTCAGTACGAAGGCCAGTCCGATCTGATCCTTGACATCACTGCGGAGAAAGACCGGCTCCGTTGCGCTTTCAGGTATAACGCAGATCTGTTTATGATGGAAACAATTGAGCGCATGGCCGGGCATTTTCTGACCCTGCTTCGGGGGATCGCCGATGATCCGGATCAACCCTCAGGGACGCTTCCCCTGCTGACGGATGCGGAAAATCGGAAACTCCTTATTGAACAGAATAATACAGGAACGGAATTTCCCGAAACATGCATTCACCACCTGTTCGAGGAGCAGGCCGAAAAGACGCCTGATGCGACTGCTCTGGTCTTTTCCGACGGTGATCCGGAGGGCGATGCTTTCCGACTGACCTGTTCCGAGCTGAATAACAGGGCCAACCAGTTGGCGCATTATCTTAAACGCAAGGGCGTGGGGCCGGAGTCTCTGGCTGGGATATGCATGGAACGGTCCCCGGAAATGATAATTGGAATTCTCGGCATACTGAAAGCAGGCGGAGCATATCTGCCCCTTGATTCGGCCTGGCCCTCGCAACGGCTGACGTATATGCTAGAGGAAAGCGACGCGACTGTGCTTCTGACACAGGGAAACTCATGGGAGGAATTGACGGATTTCAGCGGTGAGATTGAGATAGTGAATTTTGATGCGGATCAGGATGCAATCGGCAAACAGAGTACGGAAAATCCCAAGATTGATCCAGGTCCGGACGGTCTGGCATGTGTGATCTATACTTCAGGATCCACGGGAAAACCCAAAGGGGTGATGATTACCCACCGCAATCTATGCAATACGGTTATCCGGGCGAATCATCAGTTCAGACTCACGCCTGACACTCGGGTGCTTCAGTTCGCCTCCTTCAGCTTTGTCATGGCGGCCGGGGATATCTTTTCCGCTCTCTGTTCCGAGGCTGTGCTGTATGTCGGAACCCGTGAGGCACTGATGCCCGGAGATCCGCTGACGAATTTTCTGCGGATAAATCGGATTGACGTGATCTGTATGCCTGCCTCGTCCCTGGCCTTGATGTCTCCGGAGAAGCTGCGGGGAGTAAAAAACATCCTGGTCGCAGCAGAACCGTGTCCTGCGGATATGATGAAAAGATGGGCAAAGGACCGCCGCTTTTTCATCGGTTACGGGATGACCGAACTGACTGGCGGGGCAACAACCAAGCGATGCACGGCATCCGATACAGTTCCGCTGATCGGCCGTCCGAATCCCAATATGCGGTTATATATTCTGGATGAGGATCTTCAGCCGGTTCCGGCCGGTGTTCCGGGTGAGCTTTACATCGGCGGCGCGGGTCTAACCCGCGGTTACCTGAATCGTCCGGAACTGACAGCGGAAAACTTTATCCCCGACCCATTCAGCGACAGCCCCGGTGCCATGATCTGCCGGACAGGGGACTGCGGCCGGTATCTCCCGGACGGAAATGCGGAGTTTCTCTACCGGACCGATTTTCAGATCAGTATCCGGGGGTTCAGGATCGAGCCTGGGGAGATCGAAACCGCCTTGGTCCATCATCCGGCAGTGGAAAGCGTTGTGGTGGCTGCCCGGGAGGACCGGAGAGGCAACAAACGACTGACCGCCTACGTTGTCCCTGTTCCGGGAAATATGCCGATGCCTGGTGAACTACGTGATTATCTCGGACGCATCCTGCCGGATTATATGGTTCCGGCTCTCTTTATGATGATGGAGGAACTGCCTCGGACCCCGAACGGAAAGATTGATAGACTTGCTCTGCCCCAACCGGACCCGGATCAGACAGCCCGACACTGTAAGGAATACGTCGCCCCGGAAACCCGGACCGAGCAGATTATCGCAAATATCTGTCAGAAGGTGCTTGCCATAGAAAAAGCCGGAATCAAAGACAATTTTTTTGAGTTAGGAGCGGATTCGCTGCTGCTGGTAAGAATCTGTGATCAGTTACAGAAGGCTTTCTCCCTGGATCTGCCTGTCGTTAGGCTCTTCGAGTTTCCCACCGTCCGCTCTCTGGGGGAATACATCAGCGGGCAACTGAGTCCGGAGGTTCCTGTCTCGGCAGGGGATAACAGGGGCCAGGGAGTCATAAAACCGCATCCAAATGAAGGGAGGTCGAATCGTATGGATCATCTTATTGTGCTTTCTGCCGTGAATGAGGAAAGATTGAAGGTTTATGCCGGAAATATGTCGGAGTTTCTGAAGAAAAAGAGATTCGCGGATGTTCTCAGGCCGCCTGTCACACTCGAATCCCTGGCCTATACCCTCCAAGTCGGCCGGAAGGCCATGAACGAGCGGCTGGCCTTTGTGGCTCCCGATATCAGAGCTGCCGAGGAAAAACTGGAGCGGTATTCCGCGAGCGAAAAGGATATAGAAGGACTATATGCCGGCAATACGAAAAACAGAAACACCGACTCCGGGCTACTTCAAGGCCGGGAAGGCGCGGAATTTATCCGGGTTATCATGGAAGACCGGAAACTGGACAGGCTGGCGCAGTTGTGGGTGTCGGGCGTTGAGACGGACTGGCGGTTTTTATATTCTGAATATCAGCCGCACCGTATTCCTTTGCCGACCTATCCGTTTGCGAAAAAACGGCATTGGGCTGAAACGGAGAGACAGACTGCCGGGGAAATACGGCGGTCAGGTGATAGGAATGCATCCGCTCAGAAAGAGGATACTCAGGCTGTGGCTCAATTGTATTATCAAAGCGTCTGGGAAAAAAGCGAATTACCTGGCGGGATATCTGAAAACCGATTGCAGAGAAATATTCTGATTTTTGATGAAGACAACCATCTTGCCGATGCGATAGGGAAACGCCTGGAAGAAGGTTCTCAGATAATCCTGGTCAGACAGGGACAAAGCTTCCAGCAAGTCCGTGGCAATGATTACATCGTCAATCCCGCGAATCAGAACGATTATCGGAGCCTGGTCCGGGCGTTATCTGATAAAGGACGGTTTCCTGAAAAAATTATCCATTTCTGGTCAAAGGACGGATTCAAGCCCGATGCAGATGCGTTAAAAACTCAACTGGATCAAGGCTTTTACTCAATGTTCTATCTGGCCAAAACACTGATGCAGGAAAAGCGAGACCAGGGCATAAGATCTCAGATCGGAATCCTCTACCTCTATAAAGGAAGCCCGGAAACTCCCCAGCCTCAGTACGCCGCAGTATCTGGATTCGTAAAGAGCCTCATGTTGGAGGATTCCGGATTTTTCTGCAAGACGATTGAAGCTGATGACCTGCTGGCCGGTTCATTGGATATGCTGGCAGATATCCTGATCCGAGAATTCTCTGATGAGGCCGCTGGGGAGATAAAAATCCGGTATGCGAACGGAGAACGTTTTACCAGACAACTGCGGGAATTTGATCCTGAAAAAGAGGCGGTTAGAGAACTACCTTTGAAGAAAAACGGGGTCTATCTGATCACCGGCGGCATGGGCGGACTGGGGCTGATTTTTGCCGAATATTTAGCGCGGGAATATCAGGCAAAACTGGTTCTCACCGGCAGGTCCGGATTGACATCTGAAAAACAGGCAAAACTTCAGCGTCTTGAGGCATTAGGGGCTGAAGTAATTTATGTGAAAGCGGATGTGGCGGATCAGGAGGATGCGGAAAGAATCATCCGGGAAAGCAGAGAGAAATTCAGTGCGATCAACGGCGTTATCCATAGTGCGGGAATTATCCAAAGAGGGTTTATACGGGAGACAACCGAAGAGAATATCCGTCAGGTTTTGCCCCCGAAAACAAAAGGAACATTATGTATGGACAGATGTTTACAGAATGAACGACTTGATTTTTTTGTGCTGTTCTCCTCAATCTCTGCGGAAATTGAAAGCCTGGGCCTCCCCGCTTACGCATTTGCCAATTCCTTTCTGGATCACTTTGCTGAACTGAGAGAAGATTTAAGAGCATATGGGAAGCGGTCGGGAAAAACGCTTTTCATCAACTGGCCTTTGTGGAAACACGGCGGTATGCAGCCCGGCAGACAGACGGAAAGGATACTTTCTCAGACCCTGGGAATGACCCTTCTGAAAACAGAGAGCGGACTCAATGCGTTCACCAGAGGACTGATATTTCCGCAGGCCGGATTCCTGTTTATCGAGGGGAATCCGGGTAAGATCCGGAATGCTTTGAGAGCAGGGCAGCCAATGATTGCCAGAGAAGAAACGCTCAGTGCGGCCAGTGAAGATAAAAGGAAACTGCTGCGCAAAATCAGCGATGATCTGACAAATATCGCCGCAACGCTTCTCAAAGTGGGCAAAAAGGATATTGATCCGGATGAAACCTTGAACGAATACGGGTTTGATTCCCTCAGTCTGACGGAATTTGCAGGCGAAATTAATGAGAAATATAATTTCAACTTAAAATCGGATCCTGTAACGCCTTCGGTGTTTTTTGAATATTCAACCATCGCATCCCTGTCCGTTCATCTGCTTAATGATTACGCGGAAGATATGGCTGAGTTTTATAGGGATTTTAAATTCCAGGCCGGGGACCGGAATATCGAAACCGTTTTACCGCCCGTTTCCCCTGTCAGTCCGTCTGAACAGGTCGAGACCGGAGTCAACCGCTTTCCCATAGCAATTATCGGGATGAGCGGCGTCATGCCCCAATCAGAAGATATGATTACCTTCTGGAAGCATCTTGAAAACGGGGACAATCTGGTTATGGAGATCCCTGAAGACCGCTGGGACTGGAAAGCATACTACGGCGATCCTCAGACAGAAGTGAATAAAACCGATGTCAGATGGGGCGGATTTATGAAACAGGTGGACAGGTTCGATGCTCCGTTTTTTAACATCTCCCCCCGTGAAGCCGAACTTATGGACCCCCAGCAGCGGATATTCCTGGAGACCGCATGGAAGTGTATCGAAGATGCGGGATACAAGCCTTCCGACCTGTCAGGAACAAAGACAGGGTTATTTGTAGGGATGGCAAATTCAGGGTACAGGGAGCTTTTAAATCAGCACGGTGTTGCCATAGACGCCTACATGGCAACCGGAACAGCCGCATCCATCATTACAAACCGGATTTCATATCTGTTGAATCTGCATGGCCCCAGCGAGCCTATTGATACCGCCTGCTCCAGCTCTCTTGTTGCCATTCACCGGGCAATAACGGCTATCCGGAACCATGAATGCGAAAAAGCCATAGTCGGAGGTGTCAATGTGATTCTCACGCCGGTCAATTATATCTATCTGACCAAAGCCGGGATGCTCAGCCCGGACAGCAGATGCAAGACATTTGACAGGCGGGCGGACGGATTTGTTCGGGGGGAGGGCGCTGCTGCCCTGTTACTGAAACCTTTACATAGAGCCATCGCGGACCGGGATCATATCTACGGGATTGTCCGGGGAACAGCGGTAAATCATGGCGGACGGGCCAATTCATTGACTGCCCCGAACACTGCGGCTCAGGCAGATTTGCTGATCACGGCTTATGAAAACGCGGATGTCGACCCGACAACAGTCGGGTATATCGAAGCCCACGGAACTGGCACAGAGTTGGGTGATCCGGTGGAAATCGACGGGTTAAAAAAGGCGTTTACAGAACTGTATCGCCGGCAGAGCAAGCCCGCGCCGGAAAAGCCTCATTGTGGGCTCGGATCGGTAAAGACCAACATCGGCCACCTGGAAGCGGCCGCAGGCATCGCCGGCCTTATCAAGACCGTATTATCCATGAAATACGGAAAACTGCCACGCACCCTTCATTTTGAGGAAATCAATCCCTACATTCAACTGGAAGGCACGCCATTTTATATCGTGGATAAAACCGTGCCCTGGGAGACTTTGAAAAATGAACATGGGAAGCAGTTTCCGAGAAGGGCCGGTGTCAGTTCTTTTGGGTTCGGCGGGGCAAATGCCCATGTGGTGATTGAGGAATATGAAGAGAAGGATGAAGCCAAAAGCATGAAGTCGGAAGGGTGCAAACCGTCATACCTTGCTGTACTATCAGCAAAGAATGAGGAACGGCTGAAAGTTTATGCAAAAAACCTGGCAACTTTTTTAAGTTCATCTTTTATCCTTCATCCATCATCCCTCATCCTTCCGGATGTTGCCTATACTCTGCAAACCGGTCGTGAACCTATGGAACATCGTCTGGCCGCGGTTGTTTCGGATGTTGAAGATCTGATTGAAAAGCTGACCGGATATTGCAGCGGCAGGAAAGATATTGAGGGACTGTACACTGGCAGCGTGAAAGGAAATAGAGAGGGCGTTGCACTTCTGACAGATGGAGAAGAAGGAAGGCGTTTTATCCGTGAGATTATTCAAAACCGAAAAATTGACAGACTGGCCCGTCTGTGGGTGTCCGGCGCTGAGATAGACTGGCAGTTGTTATACCCGGAAGGTCTGGCCCGCCGCATCCCTCTGCCGGCGTATCCGTTTGAGAGGAAGCGGTACTGGATACCTGCACCGGCTGTGTCAGATAAGAATACGGGGCCAGATTTATCAGCAGAACAGGATATACTGGTCTGTCAGGACAACGGGAGTCCGGCCCGGTTATACTATCACAGCGTGTGGGAAAGAGATGAATTGCCGGAAGATACATCCGGGAGCCGACTGCGGAGAACCATCCTGATCTTTGACCGGGACAGCCGTCTGGCAGACGCAATCGGGAGAAGAACGGCGGGAGAGACTCCGATGATCCTGGTCAGGCCGGGAGAAACATACCGTCAGCCGGAGGATCATGTTTACGAGATAGGCCCGGCTAATCCGCACGATTACCGGACGCTTGTCCGATCTTTGGCCGATAAAGGTCAGTTGCCTGTAAAAGCAGTTCATTTCTGGTCACAGGACAGATTTTCACCCGAAGAAGACACATTGAAAGCGCAATTGGACGCAGGGCTTTATTCGGTTTTCTGTTTTACCCAGGCCGTTATAAAACATAAGTCTGATAACGGTCTGAAATTTTCCACGGAAATATTGTATCTGTACAAAGCAAATCCGGATGATCCCCAGCCCCAGTATGCGGCCATGTCAGGGTTCATGAAAAGCCTGATGCTCGAAGATTCCGGATTTTCGTGCAAAACAGTCGGAGCGGACAGCACTCTGTCGGAATCTTCAGATTTGCTGGCAGATGCCGCAATCCGAGAGTTATCCGACGATGCACACGGCCAGACAGACATCCGGTATGCGCACGGAGAACGTCTTGTTAGGCAACTGCGGGAATTCGATCCAGAAGAAAAGGCTAGCGAGGATTTGCCTCTGAAGAAAAACGGGGTTTATCTGATCACCGGCGGCATGGGCGGGCTGGGGCTGATTTTTGCCGGATATTTGGCACGGGAATATCAGGCAAAACTGGTTCTCACCGGCAGATCCGACCTTACGTCTGAAAAAGAGGCAGCACTTCGGGGACTTGAAGCATCCGGGGCCGAGGCAGTCTATCTGAAAGCGGATGTGGCGATTCATGAAGATGCAGAGCAGCTTATCAGAAAAATCAGACAGAAATTCAATGGAATCAACGGAATTATCCACTGCGCAGGTGTAAGCAAAAGAGGGTTTATACGGGAAATCGCCGGAGAGGATATCCGTCAGGTTTTATTGCCTAAGGTGAACGGGACCGTATTTCTGGATGAATCTGTCAAAGATGAACCTCTTGATTTTTTTGTGCTTTTTTCTTCCATTTCTGTGGAAACGGAGAGCCTGGGATTATCCGGATATTCGTTTGCCAATTGTTTCATGGACCACTTTGCCGGGGTGAGAGAGAAACTGAGATCTGGCCGAAAGCGGAAAGGAAAAACGCTTTTCATTAACTGGCCTCTTTGGAAAGACGGGGGGATGCAGCCGAGTATGCAGGCAAGAAAAATTCTTTTCCAAACCCTGGGGATGAACCTGTTGGAAACAGAGAGCGGGCTGGATGCTTTTTCCAAAGGTCTTACATTTCCGCATACCGGATTTCTCTTTATCGAAGGCGATCGTGAAAAGATCAGATCCGTCCTGGAAATTAAACAGATCCAGGCCATTCAAAAAGAGGCAGATACCACACAACTGACTGAGCAAGCTAAAGATGCCCTGCGAAGAAGGATCACCGGCGATCTGATAAAAACCGTATCAGAAATTCTCAGAGTTGATCAGAACGATGTAGATCCAGATGATCCCCTGAACGAATACGGATTCGACTCCATCAGCCTGACAGAATTCGCAGTCAAAATTAACGCGAAATACAGTTTAAAAACCCCGGTAACGCCTGCTGTTTTTTTTGAACATCCGGACGTTGCCTCTCTGGCCCTGCATCTGCTTGAAGATTATGCACAGGATATGGCTGAGTGTTACGCAGATGTGGAAACGCTGATCAGATCCCGTGAAGCAGGAGCGGATATGCGGTCTCATTCCGTCACCGATACGCCGAAATTCTCCGGAACCCTTTCTCCCTGCCGGGTTTTGAAGACGGATAAACCGCAGGATGACCGTTATCCTGTCGCAATCATTGGCATGAGCGGAATCATGCCGCAGTCGGAAGACCTTGATGGTTTCTGGCAGCATCTTGAAAACGGAGATCACCTAATCACAGAAATTCCCAGAGACCGCTGGGACTGGAAGGCATGTTACGGCGACCCGGACAAAGACCCGGGCAAAACTGACATCAAATGGGGCGGATTTATGAAACAGGTTGACCGGTTCGACGCCCCGTTTTTCAGAATATCGAACCGCGAGGCCGAACTTATGGACCCTCAGCAGAGAATCTTTCTGGAAGCCGTCTGGAAATGTATCGAAGACGCCGGGTATAGCCCCTCCGATTTTTCAGGAACGAAAACCGGGCTATTTGCGGGGATGGCCAATTCAGGATACAGGGAAATTCTGCTCATGAGCGGCATTCCCGTAGAGACCTATACAACGATCGGCACCGCGGCTTCTGTGATCACCAACCGGATCTCCTATCTGCTGGACCTGCACGGTCCTAGCGAACCTGTTGACACTGCCTGTTCCAGCTCTCTCGTGGCCCTCCACCGTGCGGTTACCGCGATCCTGAACCAGGAATGCGATACGGCCATAGCCGGGGGGATCAACCTGCTCCTGACGCCGACCGGGTTTATATCTCTGAGAAAGGCAGGGATGCTCAGTCCAGACGGCAGATGCAAAACCTTTGACAGACGGGCGGACGGATTTGTCCGGGGGGAGGGCGCTGCCGCGCTGTTGTTGAAGCCGCTGGAAAAAGCCGTTGCGGACCGTGATCATATCTACGGAATCATCCGGGGAACGGCAGTAAACCACGGCGGACGAGCCAATTCCCTGACTGCGCCGAACACCGCGGCACAGGCAGACCTACTGATCACGGCATATGAAAACGCGGATGTCGATCCGGCTTCAGTCGGGTATATCGAAGCCCACGGAACCGGCACTGAGTTGGGTGATCCGGTGGAGACGGACGGGCTGAAAAAGGCGTTTGCGGAACTTTACCGCCGACGGAACAAGCCCGCGCCGGAAAAGCCTCATTGTGGGCTCGGATCGGTAAAGACCAACATCGGCCACCTGGAAGCGGCCGCAGGCATTGCTGGCGTTATCAAGACCGTCTTATCCATGAAACACGGAAAACTGCCGGGTACGCTCCATTTTGATGAGATCAACCCCTATATTCAACTGGAAGGCACGCCCTTTTATATCGTGGATAAAACCGTGCCCTGGGAGACGTTGAAAAATGAACACGGGAAGCAGCTTCCGAGAAGGGCCGGTGTCAGTTCCTTCGGGTTTGGCGGGGTTAATGCCCATGTGGTGCTTGAGGAGTTTGTAAGGGAATCGAAAACGGAAGATGTTTTTTCAGATGAACCCCGTATTTTTGTACTCTCTGCAAAAAATGAGGAAAGATTGAGAGATTATGCAAAAAATATGGCCGGTTTTCTGAAAAAAATGATTTCACCCCAGCCAAAAGCAATACCCTGCAGTGAAGAATCCGGCACACTTCAGGAAGATCTGCACAGGATTGCCTGCAAAATTCTGAATGTGGATGAAGAGGATATAGACGTTGGCGGCGATTTTAGCGAATATAATTTTGACCCTGTCAGCCTGTCGTCTTTTTCAGAGCAGATAAACGAAAAATATAACATAGAGACAGGCATGGATATATTTTCCGGCCGTTCCTCTGTTAATGCGCTTGCACAATACCTGATCCACACACATAAGGACGTAATGGATTCACATTATCCGGCACTGCCTGATGAATCACGTGAAAAAGATGATGCGGCTACTGATATCAATTCAGCAGATATTGCCTATACGCTTCAGATCGGAAGGGAACCGATGGCAGAACGTCTGGCAATAGTTGTTCCAGGTATTGACGGGCTGGTTGAGAAATTAAACCGGTATTGCGAGGGAGAAAAGAACATAGCGGATGTCTATACAGGCAATGTCAGAGTAAACAAAGAGATCTCAGGGCTTCTGACCGGCGGAAACGCGGGGCCGCAGCTTGTCAGAGAGATCATTGAAAAAAAGGAATTCGGAAAAATCGCAAGCCTCTGGGTGATGGGCCTGGAGCCAGACTGGCGTCTGTTATATTCTCAGGAAAACCGGAAGCGCATTCCTCTGCCGTCCTATCCTTTTGCCCGGGAGCGATACTGGATACCGGAAGTAATGACAATTCCAAAAACAGAAAATATACCTTTTTTATCGAGTATGAAAGCATGTTCCGGAAAGGATAATAGAAATGAACACGATGCAAATATTACTGAATCATCAGAAAGTGTTACAGATTACCTTACGAAACTGATTGCAGAAACTCTACGATTAGCCCCTCAGAAACTCAATCCTGAAGAAGACTTTGAAATGTACGGGCTGGATTCAATCGTAATCAACAGCCTAAACGCCAAATTGGAACAACAGTTCGGTAAGTTGCCCTCCACGCTTTTTTTCACATATAAATCCATTGGAGCACTTGCAAAATATTTTATCGAAAATCATAAAGATAAGATAAAAATGCTTGCCGGACATCCTCTGAATAACACTGCCACAGTCCCGTCTGTTTCTATGCAGAGTACACGGATCATTCCTATTAATGAGTCGGAAAAAAGCAGTCGGGACATTGCAATTATCGGCTTGAGCGGGATATTTCCTATGGCAAACAATATTGATGAATTCTGGGAGAACCTTAAGGCCGGACGGGACTGTATTACCGAAATTCCCAAAGAACGATGGGATTATCAACAATACCCTGAGATGTATTGCAAATGGGGCGGATTTTTGGATGATTTTGATAAGTTCGATGCGCAATTTTTCAATATATCACCAAATACAGCGCGATCTATGGACCCACAGGCGAGACTTTTTTTGCAAACCGTTTGGTCATGCTTTGAAGACGCGGGTTACACTCGAAAACGACTGGCAGATAAGAACGTAGGCGACCAAAGGGGGAATATCGGCGTATTTGCAGGCGTTACGTTCAATGAATATCCGCTTTATGCTGCGGATCTGGGAGAAAAAAAGAATGTTACGCCTGTAAGCCCGCAGATATTTTCAGTGGCAAACCGGGTATCATATTACCTTAATTTCAGCGGCCCGAGTTTAAGTGTGGATACCGCATGCTCCTCCTCCCTTTACGCCGTTCACCTTGCCTGTGAGAGTATCATCAGTGGGGAATGTGAGATGGCCATTGCCGGGGGAGTCAACCTGTCTTTGCATCCTGTGAAATATCTGAACTTATGCAAACTGGGGTTTGCGTCAAGCGATGGACACTGCCGGGCATTTGCACAAGACGGGGACGGATATGTGCCCGGAGAAGGCGTGGGGGTTGTGCTGCTCAAACCGCTTGAAAAGGCGGTCAGGGATCAGGATAATATCCATGCGGTGATCAAGGGAACCGCCGTGAACCATGACGGCAAAACTCACGGTTACACCGTGCCGAACCCCGTGGCTCAGTCAGAGGTGATCAAAACCGCCATCAGGAGATCAGGGATTAGCCCCGAAACCATCAGTTTTCTGGAAGCCCACGGAACCGGGACATCCCTGGGTGACCCTATAGAGGTTGTCGGATTAAGTGAAGCCTATAAAGAATATACAAATGAAAAGCAGTATTGCGCCATCGGCTCTGTAAAGGCAAACATCGGACACCTGGAAGCGGCTGCCGGTATTGCACAACTGGCAAAAGTGACCCTGCAGATGAAGCATAAGACCCTGACGCCGCTGATACTTCATGCAGAGCGAACAAATCCGAACATTAATTTTAAAAACACACCCTTTTTTCTTCAGCAGCGTCAGGAGGAATGGCATCAGCCCGTTATCGCGGGCCAGGCTTATCCCAGGCGTGCGGGCATAAGCTCTTTCGGTGCCGGAGGCGTGAATGTTCATGTTATTGTTGAAGAATACGAGCCAGAATACAGGGAAAGAAAAACCCTGCGTAACCCGAAATCCGCAGATGGGCTATCATTGATCCCCTTATCCGCAAATGCCCGGGAAAGCTTAGAAGTTCAGGCTATGCAGTTGAGGAATTTTCTTGAAAAAAATACGGGAACAGAGAGGGTACTCTCACTTGAAGATATCGCATATACATTACAGACCGGACGGGAGTCGATGCGTTTCCGGGCCGCGTTTGCTGTGAAAAACAGAGCGGAACTGCTTGAGAAACTGCATGGATTTTTACCTGCATCCAGAACCGATCCGGGGAACGGGATATTCTGCGGAGAAAAAGGAGCCGAGTCCGTATGCGGTACTGAAAACCGGCACACGAAAGATATCCTCAATAAAGGAAATATAGCGGAAATCGCCGAACACTGGGTAAATGGCGCAGATTTCGACTGGGAGGCGCTTTACTCGGCAGACAAGCCCCGCCGTATCTCCCTGCCGACCTATCCTTTTTTAAAACAGCGCTACTGGATCATTGAATCCCCGGGGCTGCCGGTTTTATCTCCTGATCCATTGCACAGACCTCTTGAACAAAAAGAGGAAACGGGGTATGCTGACAAAGATGAGCCAGAAGTATCTATTTTTTTAATGGAACTGACAGACGCTCCTGAAAATGAACAGATAGAAATGATCAGGGTTTTTCTTCAAAAGAAAACCGGGGCCTTGTTAGGATTCCCACCGGATGATCCACCCGCATCAGATATGGGGTTCTTTGCTATGGGAATGGAATCCATGCAGGCCCTTGCATTGCAGGCGGAAATTGAAGATACGTTCAGGGTGAAAATATCGGATACCGCGGCTTTTGATTATCCTGATATTCAGACCTTTTCCATCTATTTACGAGATTTGATCCCCTTTGATGAACTGGAAGCGGATGTATCGGCTACTAAAGAATCACCTCCGGAATATATAAATAACGGACAGTCTGTTTTTTTGGGGGACGCAATTGATGACGATCTGATATATCTGAATCCGGAGCCGTTGCCTGATGAAATTATTGATATGGATATTAAAGAGGTGGAAAAATGTTTAGCAGCAGAAATTGAATATTTTTCCAAAAAACAAAACAGCGTGTGTATATCGAAAAGATAAAAAGGAATCTGATAAATGAACCACAACGCGTTTGAAGATCATAGAGAACTCCTCCTGAAACGTGCCCTGCACACTATCAGGATATTAAAGGAAAATGAAAATGCCGCCAATGAACCTGTTGCCATCATCGGAATGGCATGCCGGTTCCCCGGAGGCTGCACTACGCCGGAAAAGTTCTGGAACTTTTTAAAAGAAAAAGGGGACGGTGTTACGGAGATACCGCCTGACAGGTGGGATGTTGATGAATTTTACGATCCCAATCCTGGTACTCCCGGGAAAATGTATATCCGGCAGGCAAATTTTTTACAGGAGGATGTGGGGGAGTTTGATGCCAAATTTTTTAGAATATCGCCCCTGGAAGCCTCGGAAATGGACCCACAGCAACGCATCCTCCTGGAACTGAGTTGGGAAGCCCTGGAAAGGGCCGGACAGAATATTGACCAGCTGAAAGAAAGCATCACCGGCGTGTTTATCGGGATTATCGGTTCGGATTATTCCAGACTTCCTCGAGACACCTCAAAAATCAATCCTTACAGGGGGACCGGCTCCATACCGAGCATCGCATCCGGTCGGATTTCCCATATCCTTGGATTCCACGGCCCGACCCTGTCTGTAGATACCACATGCTCCTCCTCCCTGGTCAGCGTTCAACTGGCCTGCGACAGTCTGAAAAAGGGAAAATGCGACATGGCCCTGGTAGGCGGTACAAATATGATGTTATCGCCCTATCCCATGATATCCCTGTGCATGATGAACGCCCTGTCCGAAGACGGGCGATGCCGGCCGTTTGATGCGGCTGGAAAAGGATATGGTCGTGCTGAAGGATGCGGGGTAATCGTGCTGAAAAGGCTTTCAATTGCTCAGAAAGAGGGCGACCCGATTCTGGCGGTAATCCGAAGCACCGGGCTTAATCACGACGGTCCGGGCAGCGGTCTGACTGTTCCCAACGGCAACGCCCAGCGAATGCTTCTCCTAAATGCACTTGCCGATGCGGGCATATCTGGTGAAGATATCAGCTATCTGGAGGCCCACGGTACCGGGACATCTCTGGGAGATCCCATTGAAATTAAAGCGGTGACCGAATCCCTCGGCAAAGGACGATCTCCGGAAAATCCCCTGATCATTGGGAGTGTAAAGGGAAATGTGGGACACCTGGAGGGCGCGGCAGGTATATGCAGTCTGATCAAGGTGATTCTATGTCTGCAACATAAAGAGATCCCGCCAAATATAAACCTGGATACCCCCAACCCCATGATCCACCTTGAAAAAATCCCCGCATCCGTGCCATCGCAATTGACGCCCTGGCAACCGCTTAACGGAAAGCCCAGGATTGCGGGAGTCAGTTCTTTCGGATTCAGCGGCACAAACGCGCATATCATCCTGTCCGAAGGGCCGGAACCGGAAAAAGCAGAGGATTTATCTCCGGACATGCCCCTGTCGCTCCTGACCCTGTCCGCAAAGAGCGGTCAGGCATTAAACAGACTGGCAGACGCATATCTGGAACATCTGCGGACAAATCCTGAAATAAACATCCGGGACCTCTGTTACACGGCCAACGCCTGCCGATCCCATTTTACCCACCGCGCAGCCTTTATCGCGGAAGATACGGACCGAATGCGCGATCGGCTGAATAAGTTTATTGCAGGGACCAAAGGAAACCGAATCTTCTCTGGAAAAAACGAAACAGAAACGGGGCCAAAAATTGTATTTCTTTTTACGGGCAGTACTGATAACATATCCCCAATGGGGGAATTATATGGCCTTCTTCCGGGTGTTAAGGAAAAGATCGAAATATGTGCCTCCCTGTTTGATCCGCTTATTGGAGGTTCCGCACTGAACCGGCTTTATTCCGAAAAATCGGATAGCAAATCCCTTTCTCACGATGAAAAAGCCGCATGTCTGTTTTCAATCGGATATGCCGTGAGTACCGTATTGCAATCATGGGGCATCATACCTGCCGCTGTTTGGGGCCGGGAAGCTGGAAACTATGCGGCTGCCTGCGCAGCAGGTATATTTTCCCCGGAAATCGCAGCCCATCATATCTCAGGTAATCGGGACAACCTTTCGGGCAAAACCTACAACGCGCCACAGTGCCGTTTTATCTCCTCCGAATCGGGAAAACAGGTCAGAAAATCAGAGCTGACAAGCCCGGCTTATTGGCAGCAGTCTTTCGATTCCGCAATTGCGCCGGAAAAAATTATTGGGGAAATGAGTAAACAAGGATATCGTTTTTTTTTGATCATCGGGCCGGAATCCGAACCTATGCCGCAGGCAGGGGAACAAGTCCGAATTCTCAGAATTCAGGATTCATGGGAAATCCTGCTTCAGCATCTTGCTGAATTGTATTGCACAGGAGTGGATATCCGATGGGAAGAATTTTATCGGGGCTATGGGGCTGGCAGGCTATTATTGCCAACCTATCCGTTTGAAAGAAAAAGATATTGGAATCCGTTAAAACCATCGGCAGCTCAACCGCCGGAGATTGAGGCAGTTACGCATCGCCCTGACCTCGGAATCAATCCACTTGAGGGAAGCCGAATTTTTTCACCGCTCAATAAAAGCCGATTTGAATACTGTTACGATATGAATCTGCAAAATCTTCCGGCAATAAAGGATACTCACGGCATTTTTCATGTGGGATACTGCCAAGAGGTGTTATGCAGGGCGGTAAAACGATCCTTTCAAACCGCATCCTATATCGTAAAGGAAACAGATTTTATGTCTGCGCTGATTTTATCTGAGGATGAAAGAACAACCGTGCATCTGATCCTGGAGCCGGGGCAAAGGGATGAAGTCTCATTTAAATTTTACAGTGGAAGCGGGGATCAGGACCGATGGGATCTGAATATCAGAGGAATGCTTGAACTGGATAGAACCGGTGAACTTCCAGGACTGTCTTCTGAATCCCTTGAGAAAATAAAAACACGGTGTAGTGAAAACTGTTCCGGCCTGGTCTTTTATCATCAGTTGCAGAAACGGGGCATACAGCTCGGCCCAAGTGTTCAATGGGTGGAGGAAATCTGGTACAGAGAGGGGGAAGCGCTTGCGCGATTCAGGAAGGCATTGCGTGAAGATAACGCTGATGCCTATGCGTTGCATGTTCATCCGGGTGTGTTTGACGCATGTGCGCAGATTTTTCATGCCGCTTTATGGAAAGATATTTCCCCTGATATGAGATTTATGGTTGTGAATTGGACGGATTTTGTCTGCACCGGTGATCCCGTGGATGAGGAATTGTGGTGTCATGTGCTTCTTGATAAAGAAGTTGCTCAGGGCGGGTTTATCAGCGGCAGGTTCGATCTGTTTGGCAGAAACAGCAAACCCGTTGCCGCAGCTGGGGAGAACCGGATGAAGGGGCTGAGCGGCTATAGCGTCCGGGAATTGAAGAAAATAAGGGACAAAGCCGGATCTCAGAAAAGAGGCGTGAATAAAGATCTGACAGAGAGATTGCGGAGTGCCGCCTCTGCCGAACAGAAAGAAACCATACTGGCGGCTTATTTCCGGGAAACCGTGTCTAAAATACTGGACATGCCTCTGGACGATATCCATATGGATGAATCGTTCAGGAACATGGGGATGGATTCCATGACCGGGTTACAGTTTAAAATAACGGTTGAACATGAACTGGATATAGATATCCCCATAGAAGATATCATTCAGGGACCGAGCATATCCGGGCTAAGTTTCGCCCTTGTCCGTTCACAGTTATCCGTTGTGGAGAAAAATTCGGGCTGTCAGGTCGGTTCTTCCGCCGATACTGGCCAAGAGGAAAACATTGCTCCTGATAAAACCGGCGGCAATTTATGGTTTGCACATCATAAAATTAATCCGGAAGCAAAAGTCCGTCTGTTCTGCCTGCCTTACGGGGCTGGCGGCGCGTCTCTGTACCGGCAATGGCAGGATGGTTTGCCGGAATATATCGAAGTCTGCCCAATTCAGCTCCCGGGAAGGGAAAACCGCCTGAAGGAGAAACCGATATCTAATATCAATGAGATGACAGACACGCTTGAAACGATTGTTCAGCCGGAACTGGACCTGCCATATGCCCTGTATGGTCACAGCATGGGTGCATTGATCGCTTTACGGCTGACTTACCGGCTGTGGCGGAAAGCTGCAATCAAGCCTGCACATTTATTTGTGGCCGGATTTACATCACCGCTGATTTACCCGAATCCGTTGCTGAAAAGGACCGTTTCAATGTTTCAGGCCGCAGGATTTGAAAATATTCCTGAACCGGAGCAGATAAATAAAATACCTGCTGGACAATTCGGATTAGTTACGGATGTTCTTCCTGGGCTGAAAAAACTGTCCAAAGAAAATGATCAACTGGCAAAAGTCATGTTACCCATATTTGCTTCAGATCTGAAATTGGTAGAAAGCTATAAGCAAAAAAATGAAGAGACTTTTGACATTCCCATCACTGCCTTTCATGGTCAGGATGATGATCGTGTTACTATGGATGAAATGAAAGCATGGAAGGGACTTACTACCGGAGTATTTAAATTACATATCTTATCGGGTGACCATTTCTTTTTGCATGAAGATCAGTCTCAGGAAAAACTTTTAAAACTGATTCTGAACGAACTGGATATTTTGGTGAAAATATGAAAACTATTTATAAAAACCGATTGAATTATGAGGATATCGCCATTATCGCCATGACAGGCCGTTTCCCGGGCGCAGACGATATTGACACATTCTGGCAGAACCTGCGTGACGGCGTTGAATCCATCTCCTTTTTTTCCGACGATGAACTGCTTGAAGCAGACGTGCCCCCTGAATTTTTAAGCGATCCGGATTACGTAAAAGCCAGACCTGTTCTGGCGAATGTGGAGATGTTCGACGCAGATTTTTTCGGATACAGCCCAAGAGAGGCCGAAACCATAGACCCACAGCATCGCCTGTTTCTGCAATGCGCGTGGGAAGTCCTGGAAAAAGCCGGTTACAACCCGGAAGACGGAGATTTACGAACCGGGGTTTACGCAGGTACAGGCCCAAACTCTTACCTGTTGAACAGTTATTCGCAAAACAACGGGTTCCTCGATTCCACAGACAGCTATTTCCGTCTGGTACTCGGAAGTGAGAAGGACTATCTATCCACCAGGGTCTCCTATAAACTGAATCTGACCGGACCCAGCCTTACAGTTCAGACCGCCTGTTCCTCCTCTCTGGTAGCCGTGCATCTGGCGTGTCAGGCATTACAGAACCGGGAGTGCGACATGGCCCTGGCAGGCGGAGTTACGGTTCGGATTCCGCAGAAAGCTGGTTATTTCTACCGGAAAGGGCTGCCGTTATCCCCGGACGGGCACTGCAGAGCTTTTGATGCCCGCGCTCAGGGCACAATTTTCGGGAGCGGTCTGGGGATCCTGCTTTTAAAACGGCTTGCGGACGCTGTTGCTGACAGGGACTATATTCATGCTATAATCAAAGGATCTGCCATCAATAATGACGGGTCCCTCAAAGCGGGTTTCACTGCCCCGGGCGTAAAAGGTCAGTCAGCGGTAATCTCCGAAGCCCTTTCCAGAGCCAGGATATCTCCGGATACCATTACCTGCATTGAGGCCCACGGCACAGGCACGAAATTAGGCGATCCCATTGAAATCGCGGCCCTGATTGGTGTTTTTCAAAACAGTTCCAGGGAAAAAAATTACTGCGCTGTCGGTTCCGTAAAGACAAATATCGGTCATCTGACCGCAGCGGCTGGTATCGCCGGACTGATTAAAACCGTCCTCGCCCTTGAACATAAAATACTACCACCGAGCCTGCATTTTGAAAAGCCAAATCCCGAGATACATTTTGCTGACAGTCCTTTTTACGTCAATGCGGAATTGTCCGAATGGAAAACAAAGAAAGATATGCCGCTGAGGGCTGGCGTTAGCTCATTCGGTTTCGGGGGAACCAATGCGCACGTTATTATAGAGGAAACACAACATTGAAAGGAATAAAAATGCTTGCAAACCGATCCGAAACCTCCCTGATGGATGCCGCATGCCGCAAGACCGGCCTGTCCGACTGGGGAAATGAAGATTTTCTGATCCCGCTGCAAATTTTAATCGAATCCTATCGGAAAGATGCAAGGTTGAATCATTCCGGGTGGATAAGAAATCATGAACTGATAATACATCATCTCTGCAACCGTCTGCTTATTCAAAATACAATAAACAGTTATCCCGAAATCCGGCAGGAACAGATCCATCATCCCTTATTTATTGTGGGCATGCCCCGAACCGGCACCACATTTCTTCACAGACTTATCTCCCAGGACCCGTCAA
>Ga0272440_1001377_pt1 | contig 19897 bp, 17 predicted proteins | sample SSMMMBAug17_FD_192440 | JGI IMG/M metagenome (GOLD analysis project Ga0272440, IMG submission 192440) | Marine sediment archaeal communities from Little Sippewissett salt marsh, Falmouth, MA, United States - SSM-MMB-Aug17 | ecosystem: Environmental > Aquatic > Marine > Wetlands > Sediment ...
AAAAATAGGAATTCAATATATTAAATGGGGAACTTATTTTCCGAGAATTCCTTAGACAGAACGTCCGATTATTTATAAACTCGGGACGCAGAGCGTCCAGGATGCATTCCCACGCAGAGCGTGGGAATGAGAAAGCAAAAAATATACCAGGAAAAACCAAAGTTGGACGATTATATATCATTTCATATATCAATAGATGATTCCCAGACACTGGTGTGTTCCTTGCAAAAGGTAACGCAATGTGTTACCTGTAACGAAACCAAACAATCTATTGAAATGACTATATTACTTGACAAAAGCAGCTACCTTCCACTAATTTTAGTAACTCTTAAGCGTACAATAAAAAAATCATTTATTAAATAAATCAGGATAGTTAAATTATAAAGAATGATATGGCATACTTATTGATATAATAATTCGAGATCAGGTGTAACCAGATCAAACTGGTAAAAAAGAAAATTTATTAAATTCAATAAAATACATTCAAAAGGAGGCAACAACATGGGATACTGTATCAACCATTCAGACAGGCAAACACAATATTTATGTATGAAAGACAATATATATTTTTGTGAAGAATGTTTAACATGTCGCAATCCGGAAATATATTGCAAATTCAGACAATCCTGTCCCATTTGGTTTATGGTAAAAAAAGGTTTCAAATCATGGGGCGGGGATGATAAAAAATCGGATTTAACAGAATATACAGTAACGTTCCAGCCTGAAAACAAGCAGGTAACAATCAAAGATGGCGCAACCCTTTTGGATGCCGCACAGCTTGCGGAAATTCCATTAAATGCATCATGCAATGGAAAGGGCGCTTGCGGTAAATGTAAGCTGGTTGTGGTTTCTGGAAACATAAAATCAGAACCAACAGCCCTGTTGACACAGGAAGAAAAATCAAAGAATTATGTTCTGGCCTGTAAAACAACTGTGCATGGGGATGTTACCGCGCGCATTCCGGAAGAGGCCATTGAACGTAATTTAAAAGTTGCTGGCCTGGGTGAGGAAGCCACAAAGCGATTAAAAGGTCTGGTTGATGACATCTCGCCCATGTCAATTGATATCAATCTTCAATTATCAGCGCCAAGCCTTGAAGATCCGGTGAGTGATTTGGATCGTCTGTATCGAGGGCTTTCAAAATCAAAACAGGTGGATACTAAACATTTGAACATTAGCCTGAAAGTCATGCAGGAACTGGCTGAGGTCATGCGAAATGAAGACTGGTCAGTGCATGCCTCAATCATTCGTAAACGATGCGGCTCTGAAGTAGCGGCCATTCATTCAGGGGTTTCAAATGAAGCCTCCCTGGGCATTGCTGTTGACCTGGGGACAACATCCATTGTGATATATTTGGTAGATATGGCTGATGGCGCCATTTTAGGCGCAACCTCCGGACATAATCGTCAGGCGGCCTGTGGTGATGATGTGATCAATCGGGTGGTCTGTGCGGAAAAAAATGGTGTGAAAAAACTCAGTATAATGGTTCTGGCAACGATCAATGGATTAATCAATGAACTGCTTCACAGTGCAAAGGTCAAGAAAGACCAGATTAAAAACGCCACAATTTCCGGAAACACGATTATGACACATCTATTACTGAAAATTGAACCCCGATATATCAGAAGAGAACCTTATATCCCATCAGTGTCAGATTTTCCCATCATGCAGGCCAGAGATATTGGATTGAAAATCAATCCCCTGGGCGCTGTGTTTGTGTTTCCGGGCCCGGCCAGTTATGTTGGCGGCGATATTGTCGCGGGTGTGCTCTATACAGGTGTGCATAAAAAAGCGCATATGACACTGTTTATTGATGTCGGCACCAATGGCGAAATCGTATTGGGCAATCAGGATTTTCTGATGACAGCGTCCTGTTCAGCCGGCCCGGCCTTTGAAGGTGGCGGTGTCAGATGGGGTATGCGTGCTGAGGAAGGGGCCATCGAAAAAGTCGTGATTGCCAAAGATACGCTGGCACCAGATTATGGCGTTGTGGGTGATGTCAAACCGAGAGGCATATGTGGATCCGGCATGATTGACCTGATTTCCGAATTGATGATGTCCGGCATTATCAATCAAAGTGGAAAGTTTCAACTGGATGAAAATCATCCCCGCATGATGCGTGATGAATATGACCGGGGCTATATCATTGCCTATGCAAATGAAACAGATGTTGAAAAAGATATTGTATTTACTGAAACCGATATTGATAATCTTATCCGGTCCAAAGGGGCTATTTATGCGGGATTTCTGGTATTGCTGGAAGAAGCGGGGATGGATTTTTCCATGATTGATGAAATCATTTTAACAGGTGGTTTTGGTCAGTACCTGAATATTGAAAAGGCTATCAATATTGGCATGCTGCCGGAATTGGATCAAAGTAAATTCAAATACATGGGAAACAGTTCCATTGCCGGTGCCTATATGGGCCTGCTTTCAGAAAAACACAGATTGGAATCACGAGAAATCAGTAACAATATGACCTATATTGATTTTTCAAGTAACAATAAGTATATGGATGAATTTACATCAGCGTTGTTTTTGCCGCATACCAATATTAATTCTTTTCCCACAGTCATACAAAAAATTAAGGAGGGCAAATGAACGTATCCAGGAGAAATTTTTTTGGGATCATGGCCGGCACCGGAAGTCTGCTGATGGGCACCCGAAAAGCCAATGCATGGGAATCTAAAGCACCAGAGAATCCATATGGCTGCCTGGTGGATTTAACCCGATGTGTGGGCTGTCGAAAATGCGAGGAAGCCTGCAACAACGCCAATAATCTGCCGCCACCGCATGTTTCTTTTGATGACAAAACTGTATTGGACACCAAACGACGACCTGATGCTGAAAAATATACTGTGGTCAATCGCTGGTACAGTGGCCGAAAGGATGAACATGGCGATCTTGTACCAACCTTTGTCAAAATTCAATGCATGCATTGTCAGGATCCATCCTGTGCATCAGCCTGTATTGTCGGTGCGCTGACCAAAAAAGACAATGGCGCAGTATATTATGATGTCAGCAAATGCATTGGGTGTCGCTATTGTATGGTGGCCTGTCCATTTGAAATTCCGGCCTATGAATATCACAATCCCATTACACCCCATGTGCGCAAATGTACGTTTTGTTTTGAGCGTATCAGTGAAAAAGGCGGGACTCCCGCCTGTGCATCAGTATGTCCTTTTGAGGCAATCACCTTTGGGCGGAGAGACATTCTGTTAGAAATCGCCAGAAAACGCATTGCCAGAAATCCCAAAAACTACATCAATGAAATTTATGGCAAAGATGAAGTTGGCGGCACATCCTGGATGTATATTTCAAAAGATCCCTTTGAAAAACTCGGATTTCAGAAACTTCCAAAAGCGCCGCCACCCAGACTCACTGAAACCATTCAACATTCATTGTTCAGTTACCTGTGGTCCCCCATTGCCTTGTTTGGTGTTTTGAGCGGTCTGATGTGGTTCAACAACAAGGACAACCACGAAGGAGGCAGTCATGAATCATAAACCCTATGCTTTACAAAAACCATTTTTTACGCCGGGCGTTTTTGTACTTCTGACACTGATGGCTGCTGGGGGTATAACGATCCTGGCCCGATTTATCGCTGGCATTGGCTATGTCTCAAATCTCAGCAATGCCTATCCCTGGGGGCTCTGGATCGGCATTGATGTTGCTTCCGGTGTGGCACTTGCGGCTGGCGGATTTACAACAGCCGCATTGGCTCATATTATGGGAAAACATCATTATGAACCGGTCATTCGTCCGGCACTGCTGACCGCCGCGCTGGGATATACATTTGTGGTGTTGGGACTTCTGGTGGACATTGGCCGCAGTTGGGCAATATGGAAACCCATGTTTTTCTGGAACACCAATTCGGTGTTATTTGAAGTGGCCATGTGTGTCATGTGTTATCTCAATGTGTTGTATATTGAGTTTCTGCCGATTATTACAGAACAGTTTAAAAGTCGATGGCAAATTTTGGGCATTTTAGAAAAAAATCTCAACAAAATTATGTGGATTTTCGTGATTGCCGGTGTTGTGCTCTCATGTATGCATCAGTCCAGCCTGGGATCTCTGATGCTGATCGCCCCAACCAAAGTACATCCATTGTGGTATACGCCAATTCTGCCTCTGTTGTTTTTGTTATCTGCCATTGCAGTAGGGTATCCCATGGTTATTTTTGAAACCACACTCATTACATGCAGCATGAAACTGGAAGATGAAATGGACGTACTGTCGCCATTGTCAAAATTCTCCATTTATCTGCTGGGCCTGTATATGATATTAAAAGTGGGAGATATGATTGTTCGGGGAACATATGTTTATTTATTTGATTTTACAGCACAAAGCAATGCGTTTTTATGTGAGGTTGGACTGGGCGTGATTCTTCCCTGGGTTCTATTATGTTGTTCGCGGGTGCGGGAATCCCGCAAAGGTTTGTTTACTGTCAGTGTTCTGATTATTTTTGGTGTACTGATCAATCGGATCAATGTCTTTATTACAGGATTTCAACCAGTTCACAGCATGACCAGTTATTTTCCATCAGTGGGAGAAATACTGGTGACCACAGGCTTAATTGCCACCTTAATGCTGATATATCGCATTGCAGTAACCTGGCTGCCTGTTCTGAGTGCCAGAAATTTGGATGGAGGTGTTCAATGAAAACTATAAAATTTGTAAAATATTCAGCCCTGTGTTTGATTGCCGGGATTACAGTGTCAATACTTATGTTATCTTCAAGCAATAATACTGCGAATGCAAATAAATCAGACCCCAATAAGGAATCAGTCGCATGGGAGGCGCCGGATCAGGCAGCTGCGATAAAACGCGCCCATCAAAAGGTGCCTTTTGTATTGAAAGTCAGACAGGAAAAAATCAGTGAGCGCCGACAAAGATTGGTCGGGATGTTAAATTCTTCAGATGCTGATCATCGGTATTATGTGCTGGATAGCCCGATTATCAAAAAAAATAATGATTTGTATGAACCGGTTCGGTTCATGCACAACAAGCACATGCAGGTAAGTGGTGATTGTGTTACCTGCCATCATTATCGTCCTGATGCAGAAAACGCAAACGAACTGGTCAGATGCAGTGCGTGTCATCAACAGGCATTTAATCCCAAAGCACCCGAACGACCCGGGTTAAAAGCCGCATATCATTTGAGATGTTCCGGATGTCACGAGGAAATGAAACAGGGGCCAGTCAATTGTAAAGGCTGTCATAAAAAAAACGTGCCCGATCATTCCAGGTTGGTGCAATTGTCATCAAATCCAAAGCCTCATGAAGTGACCCAGGAATGCCTTCGATGTCATCAGTCTGCGGCTGATGGCCTTTTAACCAGCGCGCATTGGTTATGGCGTGGATCTTCAAGCAATACACAGGGCCATGAAAATGAAATTGCCAATGGTAAGGCCACCAATACCATGAACAATTTCTGTATCGCCCTGGCCAATAATTGGCCAAGATGTACCAGTTGTCATGTAGGCTATGGATGGAAAGACGACACTTTTGATTTTTCAGATACCAGTAAAATGGATTGTCTGGTATGCCACGATACCACCGGTACATATAAGAAAACCCCCAAAGATGCCGGCATGCCCGACCCGAATGTTGACCTGGTTCAGGTTGCCAGAAATGTTGGCAAACCTGGGCGTCATACCTGTGGAGATTGTCATTTTGAAGGCGGTGGCGGCGATGCTGTCAAGCATGCGGACATGAACAGCACATTGTACTACCCCAATCGAAATTGTGATGTTCACATGGGCGGATATGATTTTCAATGCCAGGAATGCCATTCCACACAAAATCATCATATTCGCGGACGAAGTACATCACTGCCTGTTGCAGAGGGTGGTTTTACCTGCGAGGCATGTCATACTGACAAACCGCATAATGAAAACGAAATGCTTGATTTTCATTTGAATAAACATACACGCACTATTGCCTGTAATACCTGTCATGTCCCACTCTATGCCAAATGCAAGGCTACCAAGACATTTTGGGACTGGTCCAAATCCGGAGACAAATCACGCAAACCCAAAAAAGATAAATATGGCCAAAAGGACTATTTCTGGAAAAAAGGAGAATTTAAATGGAAAGAAAGTGCCAAACCGGAATATGCCTGGTTCAATGGAAAGGTGGAAAGATATTTGCTGGGAGATCAAATCGAATCTATGGATCAAACACTGAAAATATCTTCACCAGTGGGAAATTTTAAAGATCCGGAATCAAAAATCCATCCATTCAAGATCATGCGGGGCATTCAGCCGGCAGACCCAAAAACGAAAATGCTGTTGGCCCCCCATTTATTCGGTAAAGGCGGATACTGGAAAACACTGGACTGGGATAAAGCCTTCAAAAATGGCATGGCCTCCAGAGGCCTGACTTACAGTGGACAATATACCTGGATCTCAACAGAAATGTACTGGTTGATCAATCATGAGGTCACCCCCAGAAATATGGCGCTATCGTGTGCAAACTGTCATGGCAGTTTAAATGAAAAAGCGGGGAATTCGAGAACCTGTAACCGATGTCATCAGGATAATCGGAATGTTGATTTCAAAGCCCTTGCCACAAAGGGAATTGATTTTAAATGGCTGAAATCGCGGGGCCGAGATGCCGGGGATTTAATTGACACAACAGATTACATTAATTTTAAATCGCTGGGATACAAAGGTGATCCGATACTTTATGGCGGTCGGTTTAAACGTTTGCCTTTGGGATGGAAGGAATAGGCTTTTTTATTTCGAGTTTTCATTTGTTGTAGATATTGGTATCAATATGTGCTATGAAATATGGAATGTATATGCAGGTTCGCCTTGTTGTAATCGCATGCTATGGAATGCTCTGAAAATAACTTCCCCATTATTAATATTGTTCGTTTTGAGGTATATAATTGTACTGTAGAGACGTAGCATGCTACGTCTCTACACGACCTTATCATGAAAAAATGAGCATGTTATTTTCCGAGCATTCCTTACTAAAAGCACACGAAAAAAAAGTGCCTCATTGAATCATTGTTCATTTTGTTTTTGAACCTGGATGACACTGAAAAAAATGAGAAAAAATTTTTAACACCAAAGACGGGACCTGTAAACCAGGCCCGATCTGTTTGATTAACGCACAAAAAAATCATACATTATATGTCCAACACTTCTCAATTGCTGCCTCTGGTTGCAGACGAAACAGGTCAAATATTTGAACTAGAAAATTACAATGCAGTCGGTTGTTGCGGCCCCGATGATTTCGATATACTCACAACAAAAAACACGATTGCCATGCCCTATGGCAGTGAATTAATGTTTTTGCCTGATAGATCGCCCATTGTATATGATCCAGAAACCGATGCCTTTGAAGCCATTTTTGAAAATCCTTATGCACCTGAAACATCCTTGTTTCCGGTGGCGGTGTTTTGTTCACCAGGATTTGTTTTGTCTCATACAGGGGCGTATTTACCAGATCAAAATTGTCAATCATTACCCCTTTTTTCATATGGTGCTGTAGGATGGGGGCCTGATGGTTTTCGTGTTGCTGCCATTCAGGTTGATTGGGAGCCGCGTCAAGATTTACGTCAAATGCCAGTGTCAAAAGTACGTTCAGGAATTAAACGATTTCAAAAATTGATGCCCAATAACAGATTAAGAAAGCATCTGGAACATTGTGCGTTGATTTATGGATGTCCGGCAGCAAAGAATCTCTTTATTGGTCGATACGAAGCGCCTTTACCAACATCGACATCGTGCAATGCCAGGTGTTTGGGATGTTTGTCATCACCCAATAATTGTGCGAATCGATGCAGTCAGGAGCGTATTACCTTTACACCTTCGGCAGATGAAATTGCAGAGATTGCACTTCAACATATTTATAATGTGAAACATGCTGTGGTCAGTTTTGGTCAGGGGTGCGAAGGTGAACCCTTGTTGGCATCACATGTGATCGAACCGGCCATAAAAAAAATTCGTCAAAAAACAGACAAAGGCACTATTAATTTAAATACAAATGCGAGCCGGCCTGATTTACTCAAACCGCTTTTTCAAGCAGGATTGGATTGTATGCGTGTGAGTATTAATTCGTTTCAAAAAAAAGCCTATTTAAGGTATTTTCGACCAGTTCATTACATGTTTGAGGATGTTCTAAAAAGTATTGAAATTGCCTTAGCACTTGACAAATATGTTTCGCTGAATTATTTGAATTGTCCAGGTGTGACTGATGCGCCAGATGAAGTTCACGCCCTTGAAAATTTTTTAACGCAATATCCAATACATTTAATACAATGGCGAAATTTAAACATTGATCCCATGTGGTATCATCAACAATTATCAGATTTACTCAAAGAAACAGGGATTGGTATGGGGAATTTATTAAATCGTTTGGCGAGTAAATTTCCAAATCTTCGATTCGGATACTTTAATCCATCAAAAGAAAAATCTGCACATGCATGATCTTCAAGAACGTTTAATAAACAATATACAAAGGCCATTGCAAATTGGAACACACTGCATGGATAACAGGCTGGTGTTTGCGCCCATGTCAGGTCTGGGACATGTCGCTTTTCGAGAATTGCTTGCTGATTATGGCGCATATGCATTGTTGTTTTCCGAAATGAGCAGTGCAAAAGCGATCCCCAATGAGAATCGATATCATTCACCTGTTTTTCGATGGCGGGATGAGGAACGTCATTTACTTGTCTGGCAAATACTGGGGAATTCACCCCAAGACATGGCCAAAGCTGCCCGGCGGATTGCTCAAGAAGGTTTTTTTGGGATTGATATTAATTTTGGCTGTTCAGTCGCGCGCATTTGCAAACGCGGCATGGGGGCATATTTACTCAAAAACCCCGATCAGGCGATGGATATTGTCAAAGCAGTTCGGGATGTAGTAGATATTCCACTTTGGGTAAAATTTCGAACCGGATGGCTCGAACCTGACAATCGCACGAAACTGGTACCTTCAGATTTATCTGATAGCGCTGTCGCGTTTGCCTGCATGCTTGAAGAAGCCGGTACAGATGCAATAACGTTTCATCCGAGAGTGGCGCCGGATCGTCGCACCCGCCCACCCACATGGGCACATATTGCAAAAATCAAACAAGCGGTTAACATCCCGGTGTTTGGAAATGGTAATGTGTTTGATCTCAGGGATTGTTATGATATGTTTGATCAAACGTCCTGTGATGGCATTTCACTGGGTAGAATTGCATTGGCAAAACCCTGGGTTTTTGCTGAATTAAATGGTCAGTTTCACCCCGATGAAAATACTTATATAGAAGCCATCTTCAGATATATCCAATTGCTTGAAAAACACTACGATCCCAGGCAGGCAATCAAAAGATTTTATAAGTATTCCAGGTATTATTGTGCCAGTTTTCGTTTTGGAAATACACTCAGGGCTAAGATTCGAAAATCAAAAACATTTGATGAAATCAAAGGGGTGCTACAACATTTTTTTAAAGATCCTCTATTGTTAAATCAACGCCCTAACGAAAACTTGTTTGTTTGATTCATTGATGTTTCATGAGGTGATATTCTATGAGTACACAAAATTCGCTTATGCGATTAATTCAAAAAAATAAACGACTCTTCATTATTATTGGAATTTGTCTGTTTCTACTTGAAATGGAAATATTTGCAGTTGCCATTCTCAAATCAGGCAATCAGTCCAAAATTGTTGTTATCAATGACCAAAACAATGTCATCTACGAGACTGATGGCAATAACCTGACTGATTTTAATAAATACTATTTTGAGAAAAATTTTGGACCTTTAGATCAATATGAATTGAAACTCAAATCAAAACATGTGCCTTTTCCATTTCGCGCATGGTTTACCGCAGCGTTTGGCATTCCTGTAGGGATTATATTGCTGATCGCATTTGTTTTCAAAGCAATTGCAAATTTACTTGGTGAAGATGAAAAAAAGGGCCAGAAAGAATCTGACAAGCAATCGTTAGATGAAACTGCGTTTGAAGGTTTGCTTCACCGAATAAGTGAGATCAACATTTTTGTTATAGGTTCAGTTGTATTTGTATGTTTATTAGCGTATTGGGTTGTTCCCAATTTTATCACTTATATTGGTGAAATAGGGGCACATGCTATTCTTCGTTTTAAATGGTTTTTTCTTGTTGGTTCTGTTCTTATTTTTGGAATTTTTATCTGGGTGATTTATTTACGCTATTTATTGGCCACAAAAACCATAGAAAGCAAAACAGAAATTGAAAAACAAAAACTTCAGTTAACATATCAGGGAGACGATACGAAACAAATCGCCTGGGAATCTCCTGAAGATGTTTCAAAGGAAGAAGATTCTGATGCCCCAATTGAAGCAAAAATTATTTCAGAAGGCTGACGCAATCAATATAGAGTGCCCACCCATTGCCCGGGGCATACAACAATTATCTGAGATAAAAGTAGCCTCAGTGGTTCAGCAATGGTCATCAAATTCTATTCAAGATATTGATAATACATTGCGAGATACACTGGCTGATATTGAAATACCCGCTCCTCAGAAAGGAGCAAGGATTGGCATTGCAGTGGGAAGTCGGGGCATTGATCGGTTGGCATCTGTTGTGCTTCATTGTGTAAACTTTCTGCGATCAAAAGGCTTTTCTCCTGTTATCATTCCGGCAATGGGGAGTCATGGCGGCGGAAATGAACAGGGACAAAAAGAAATCCTTGCCGCATTCGGTATATCAGAAACGACAATGAACGTTCCTGTTTTGGCACATATGGATACCATTCAAATCGGGTCGATTTCACCAAATTTTCCGGTTTTTTTTTCCAAAACGGCTGCTGAAGTAGACCATCTTGTTATCATTAATCGGATCAAACCCCATACTAAATTTAGCGGCCCCCTTGAAAGTGGATTATGTAAAATGTTGAGCATAGGCCTGGGGAAAGCCACAGGCGCCAGCTTATATCATCAAAAAGCAGTATCTGATGGTTTTTTTTGGATAGAAGATATTGCCCAAATGATTATCAATGATTATAATATATTTTTCGGTCTGGCATTGATTGAAAATCAGCATGGTCAGTTATCCCATATAGAAGCAATTCCTTCTAAAAATATGATATCAAGAGAAAAAGAATTGCTTGTAAAGTCGAAAGAATTGATGCCTTCAATTCCATTTGATCATATTGATATACTTATAATTGATGAAATTGGAAAAAATATCAGCGGGATTGGCATGGATTCCAATGTTACTGGCCGACATCGCGATATTGTTGGAGATACATTTGATTGGCCCCATGTCAAGCGTATTTATGTGAGAAATTTATCACGTAAAACTTATGGAAATGCAAATGGAATCGGCCTTGCTGATGTTATCAATACCCGATGCCTTGATGCAATGGATATTCAATCAACATATATGAATGCCCTTACTGCATTATCTCCTGAAAAGGCAGTGATTCCAATTTTTTTTGATACAGATCAGAAGTGTTTGGCAGCATGCTTGCATACATCAGGTAACGTAAGCGGACATTCAACAAGACTGGTATGGATTAAAAACACTGGAAGTTTACAGCATTTTACTGTATCAGAAGGGTTAAAGTTCGATATTGAAACGAATACGTCAGTATATCAAACTACAAAATGGAAACCCATTTCGTTTGATGCACATGGAACTCTTCTTGATTACTAATTTTTTTTATTTTTTCTAATTAATGGCTTGACATGATAACAAAGATTCGATAGTTTTGGGTTAAAGTGATTTTGTTCAATTCCAAGAGTGGATTAATTAATTATTATTCATTCCCAAAAAAAGGATGCCACAACTTTTGCTTTTCAGATTAAATCCTAAGACTTTAATAAAGACAATCAACATGTCTAAAATGCAAGAAATAACATAACTACATGGAATACACTTTTTTCTTATGCTTGATGTGTTCCTATTCCAAATAAAAAATTTAAGTCCAAATAAAAAGATTAAGAATTACACGAATATCAGTTTTTAACCCAACGAATTGATAATTATCCATATTACAAAAATAATGAGGGATGAAACTATAGGAATATTTAAGGAATGCTCGGAAAATAACATGCTCATTTTTCATGATCGTACAAAAAAATAAGGTCGTGTAGAGACGTAGCATGCTACGTCTCTACACGACAATTACCTCAAAACGAACAATATCAAAAATGGGGAACGTATTTTCAGAGAATTCCTAAGGAATGCTCGAAAAATAAATTCCTTCATTTACTTGTGTGCCAGCCCGATGTAGGGGCGAACCTTATGTTCGCCCATCTTACATAGGAACGAAAGCGTTATTAGTTCGAGGGCGAACATAAGGTTCGCCCCTACATCGGGCTGGCACATAAGTAAATGAAGGAACTTATTTTTCGAGCATTCCTTAGGAATTCTTTAATATTGTTTTTTCATTTAAATAAAGGAGGATATTATGAAAATTAACATTGAAAAAAACATTGTTGAATTTACTCCTGAAAGTGATGAAGAATCATCGCAGTTAGAATCGCTTTGGAAAACAATCGTTGATTGTGCAAGATTTAACAAAAAGATGGTTCCAATGGGAGAATTTGTTCCCAAACACGAAGAAAAAAATATAGCACGTTTTGTTATTGAAGGTGAAACCGCTACAAACACTGAAGGCGTTGCTGAAGCATATGCGGATAATGATTGCAAATGTATTTGTATGACATGTAACAAATATGTTGATTTGAAAAAAGGTGATCGCATTCCACTGTGTTGTGGAAAATTGATGGAAGTAATGGATTGATTTTATTCATAAATTAATGGAGGTGTTTAAATGGCAGAAGCAAAGGTTGGTTGTCAAGAGCCAACGAAATCTTCATTGGAAGAAAAATCGATTGAAACAAATCAATTAAAAAAGGAGTGTTCTATGAATATAGCAAGAGTTGGTGCAAAAGCCCCAGATTTTGAAGCCAAGGCGTACCATAAAGGTGCATTCGTATCAGTCAAACTCTCTGATTACTCGGGTAAATGGGTGATGATATGTTTTTATCCAGGAGATTTTACATTTGTCTGACCAACAGAGATATCAGCGGTCGCTGATAAATATGATGAAATGGAAAAATTGGGAGTAGAGGTACTTTCAGTAAGCGTTGACAGTGTTTTTGTTCACAAAATTTGGGAACAGGAAGAACTGTCAAAGATGGTTGAAGGCGGTATTCCCTTTCCGATGGTTTCTGATGGTGGCGGTAAATTGGGTAAAATGTATGGTGTGTATGATGAAGCATCAGGGGTAAATATTCGTGGAAGATTTTTAGTGGATCCAGATGGTGTTATTCAGGCAATGGAAGTATTAACACCACCTGTAGGCAGAAATATCAATGAAACCATTCGCCAGATTCAAGCATATCAGCTTGTGCGAGAGACTGGCGGTAATGAAGTGTGTCCCGCAGAATGGACGCCTGGTAAACCAACATTAAAACCAGGTCCGGATTTAGTCGGCAAGGTTTGGCAAGAATGGAAACCATAAGGCATTGCCGATGCCTTCAGTCTGCATGATTATTTCGTAACAATCGAGACGTTACAGGTGTAACGTCTCATAATAATTTGACAAAATCTAATCGAATCATTATTGTTAACATTGTTTATAACGATGTTCGGTCAATTCAAAGCAACATTGAAAAAGCAGACAAACACAAAGAATGCAATTATCAGAATCTTACATTTTTTGCTTACATCATTCTAACTCAAACAAGCCATTATTCTAATAAATCAACTTTATTTAACGATTCTTTACGTTTTTCGTGAAGACAAAACCACATGTTGGTAGAGTAACATTATGAATATTGTAGAATTAAAAGACAAAAGTATTAATGATTTGAACCAGATGGCAAAAGATCTCAATCTTGAAGGCGCCGCTGGTTTAAGAAAACAGGAACTTATTTTTTCGATCCTTCAGGCCCAAATTGAAAAAAATGGCCAGATCTATGGTGAAGGCACATTGGAAATTTTACCTGATGGATTTGGTTTTTTGCGAGCACCGGATTGTAATTATCTTCCGGGGCCGGATGATATTTATGTATCCCCCTCGCAAATTCGTCGTTTTAACTTAAAAACCGGTGACACAGTTTCAGGTCAAATCCGACAGCCCAAAGAGTCTGAGCGTTATTTTGCTCTGCTCAAGGTGGAGGCGGTTAACTATGAAGATCCAGAAAAGTCCAGGGATAAAATACTTTTCGATAATCTCACACCGCTTTATCCCACAGTAAAAATGAACCTTGAGAGAGAGGAAGAGAATTACTCCATGCGGGTTATGGATTTACTCACACCCATTGGCTTTGGCCAGCGCGGTTTGATTGTGTCTCCGCCCCGAACAGGCAAGACCATGTTGCTTCAAAATATTGCGAACAGTATCAATGCCAATCATAGCGATGTGAATCTGATTGTCTTATTAATTGATGAGCGGCCCGAAGAAGTAACTGACATGCAACGTTCTGTTGATGCCGAAGTGATCAGTTCAACTTTTGATGAACCGGCGCAACGTCATGTGCAGGTTGCAGAAATGGTCATAGAGAAAGCAAAACGCCTCGTGGAGCATCGCAAGGATGTCGTTATCCTGTTGGACAGTATCACACGTCTGGCACGTGCTTACAACACAGTGGTTCCCCCCAGTGGCAAAATTTTGTCAGGTGGTGTGGATTCCAATGCCTTGCATCGTCCCAAACGCTTTTTTGGCGCTGCGCGTAATATTGAAGAAAGTGGAAGCCTTACCATTATTGCCACAGCATTGATAGAGACTGGCAGCCGCATGGATGAAGTTATTTTTGAAGAATTCAAAGGTACTGGCAATATGGAAATTCATCTGGATCGACGTCTCTCGGACAAACGCACTTTTCCGGCCATGGACATTAACAAATCCGGTACGCGACGTGAAGAACTACTGCTTGACGAAGCGGTACTTCAGCGGGTTTGGATCTTGAGAAAAATTCTTGCCCCCATGAATTCTGTCGATAGCATGGAATTTTTACTCGAAAAAATGACTGGCACAGAAAATAATCAGGTTTTTCTTGATTCAATGAATTCTTGATGATATGCTTTTCTATTTTTATACATGAATTGCTTTCTAAATTGACCAGTGAGGATATTGCTGTCTATTGAAAGCGAAATGTGCATAATTAATGATATGAGTACATTCAGAGCAGATTTGTGTCTATACCAGGCGACGAATTCTTATGATACAGTATATTTTTAAGTATTTATAAGTTGAAACGCTCTGTCAGCTCGCATAATAAATAAAGGAGTCAACCCATGAAAAAGGGAATTCACCCTGCCTATCAACAGACCACAATTAAGTGCGCTTGTGGCAATGAAATCGTTGCAGGTTCGACTAAAAAAGATATAAAGATCGAAATTTGTTCGCACTGCCACCCATTTTTTACTGGAAAACAAAAACTGGTCGACACGGCCGGTCGAATTGAACGATTCAAGCAAAAATATGCAAAGTTTAATTCACAAAAACAATCTGCTTAATTGAAATATTATGTTTGATCGTTTAAAAGGGGTAGAGCGTCGATTCATTGAAATCGAACAATTACTCAGCCAACCAGATATTATTCAGGATCAGGAAAAATATCAAAAAATTGCGCGCGAACATGCGGAATTGGCAAAAGTGGTTCATGCCTATCGGGATTACAAATCAGTTATCAGTCAGATTGATGATGCCAAAGAACTGATGAAAGATTCTGATCCGGATATGAAAGAGCTTGCTCGGGATGAATTAACCAAACAGACTGAGTCTAAAGAACAACTCGAAAACGCGCTTAAGTTATTATTGATTCCAAAAGATCCCAATGATGGTAAAAATGTGCTGATTGAAATACGTGCCGGTACAGGTGGCGATGAAGCTGCTTTATTTGCCGCTGATTTATTTCGTATGTACAGCCGCTATGCAGAGAATCATGCATGGAAAGTTGAAGTCATGAGCGAGCACCTGACCGGTGTGGGTGGTTTTAAAGAAATCGTGGCCTTAATTTCCGGTGAAGATGCATATCGGATACTCAAATATGAAAGTGGTACGCATCGTGTACAGCGGGTTCCTACAACTGAGAGTCAGGGCCGTATTCATACGTCAGCAGTTACAGTAGCTGTTTTGCCTGAAGCTGAAGACGTTGATATTCATATTGATCCAAATGATTTAAAAATTGATGTATACCGATCAACCGGCCCTGGTGGACAAAGTGTCAATACAACAGATTCTGCTGTGCGCATCACGCATTCTCCATCAGGATTGGTGGTAACCTGTCAGGATGAAAAATCACAGCATAAAAATAAGGCAAAGGCATTGAAAGTGCTTCGTGCCAGACTCTTAGATGTTAAAAATCGTGAACAGCATGATAAACGATCTGAAGAACGAAAAAATCAGGTGGGCAGCGGTGATCGAAGTGAACGCATACGTACCTACAATTTTCCTCAAGGCAGGGTGACCGATCATCGTATCGGACTGACACTATACAAGCTCGAAAATATTCTGGCAGGGGATATTCAAGAAATTGTCGATCAATTGATTACTTTTTATCAGACACAGGCATTACAAGAAGTTGATGAAACCCGAACAGTGGACAATTAAATCAGTCCTTGATTGGACGCAAACATATTTTAAAGAAAAAATCGTTGAAAGCCCCAGACTGTCTGCCGAAATTTTATTGGCTGAAACATTAGGACTGAAACGCATTGATCTGTATGTTCAATTTGATCGTCCCCTTGAAAAATCAGAACTTTCAAAATATAAAGCCAATCTTCTCAGACGCGCTCAACATGAACCTGTGGCATATATCACCAAAACAAAAGCGTTCTGGAATTCAGAATTTTCAGTATCCCCAAATGTATTGATCCCACGCCCGGAAACTGAACTATTGGTTGAAACAGCAATTTCACAGATACAATCAAATCATAGACGTATGCGAATAATCGAATTGGGCGTGGGATCCGGTGCGGTACTTATTTCCATTGCTAAAGATTTACCTGATCACATATACATGGGCACAGATCATTCCTTTTCAGCCATTCAGATGGCTTTGGACAATGCACACAATATTATTGGTGAGGATCACAATCTCCAGTTTGTTGTTTCTGATTGGTTTGGTGCGCTGTCACCATCATATGCATTTGATTTGATTATTTCCAACCCGCCCTATATTCCGACCCATGTTTTGAGTACGCTTCAACCTGAAATTGTTCATTTTGAACCTATGATCGCATTGGATGGTGGTATTGATGGATGTAATCATATAAAGACAATTATTCAGGATGCCTCAAAGTATCTTTCAGATGATGGTATCTTATTGCTTGAAATAGGGTTTGATCAGCGTGAAGCGATTGAAACATTTGTTCAATCAAGTCATTATTTTGATCATGTTAACATTCTAAAAGATTATGCCGGTCATGATCGAATTGCCTGCATATCAGGTGCTTCATAATGAAAAATTTTTCTGAAAAATATGCACATCAGGTCGCTCACATTTATCAAAAAATGGACCAGGCCTACAGTGAATCAGCAGATGCCTATGATTTTGTTTGTAATGGCTGTGAAGACAATTGCTGCAATACACGTTTTTTTCATCATACGCACATTGAGTTTGGTTATCTTATTGAAGGCCTGAAACACATCCCCATTCAAAAGCAAAACCAGATAATTGAAAAGGCGGATCATGTATGTAAAGAATCACAATCTTTAATGGCATCAAATAAACATGTGTGGCTCATGTGTCCACTGAATGAACAGGGAAAATGTGTGCTTTATGAACACCGCCCCATGATTTGCCGGCTTCATGGCATTGCCCATGAATTGAAAGTTCCAGGACAACCGGTTCAATATTCACCAGGGTGCGATGCTTTTTCCCTGCATTTCAAGATATTGAACTTGAATGATTATTATACGTTTGATCGAACGCCGCATTATATGCGTATGGGAAAATTGGAACACCAATTCATGGCAGAATATCACATCACAAAACGTTTCAAAAAAACAATTGCAGAAATGTTGATTCTGCCCTGGCAGACAAATGATAGCGTCTTTACTACATGCTTTCAGGCGCATTCACACCCAGAAGTGCCAGACCATTTCGAATAACAGTTTGGACCGCCTTTACTAAAGAAAGCCTTGCACTGGTTAAGGCTTGATCATCAGATAATACCCTGTTTTGATTATAATAAGTATGAAACAGTGAGGCCAGATGGGTTAAATAGTATGCAACCCGATGCGGTTCCAGGCGCATGGCGCTTGTATGAACCATTTCCGGAAATTCTGTTAAAGATTTAATCAGACGCAAGTCATTATCAGAATGAAGTGCATCTAATGAATGACAAGAAATTTCCTTTTTTTCCTGTGCTGCTTTTTTCAATATACTTGAAATTCGGGCATGAACATATTGAACATAATAAACAGGATTGTCATTGGTTTGCTTTTTTGCAAGCTCCAGGTCGAAATCAAGGGGACTGTCATGATGACGCATAAGAAATAAAAATCGGCAGGCATCAGGTCCGACCTCATCAATAACATCTTTCAATGTCACAAATTTTCCAGCGCGTGTTGACATGGCAACAGGTTCACCATTGCGAAGTAAATTGACCAACTGCACCAAAATAACATCAAACTGATCTCTTTGTTTTCCAAAGGATTCAATTGCTGCGGACAATCGTTCGATATAGCCATGATGGTCCGCTCCCCACACTTCAATCAGACGATTGAAGCCTCTATCAAATTTATCTTTATGATAGGCAATATCTGATGCAAAATATGTATTTTGACCATCCTTTTTACAAATGACCCGATCTTTTTCATCACCCCATTTCTTTGTACGAAACCAGACAGCACCATCTTTTTCGTATGTCAGGCCCTTTTCGCGTGCCCATTGAAAGGTATTTTCAATTTTGCCGCTGTCATAAAGACTTTGTTCGCTAAACCAGTTATTAAATGTCACTCGAAAAACATTTAAATCAGACTTAATGCTTTCAAGTATTTGCTGTGCCGCTTTTTTCGCGCATGTGGATATGGCATCATCAGCATCCATATTTTGTAGCGTATCTTTTTCTTGTTGGGCCAGTTCGCGAATATAATCTCCCTGATAACAGTCCTCAGGATAATCAATCGTTTGTCCCATCATCTCGCAATATCTCAGATACACAGAGCGGCCCAGTGTATGAATTTGTCTACCGGAATCATTGATATAATATTCTCTTTGAACATTGTAACCACAAAAGGAAAGAATATTTGCAATGGAATCTCCAACAGCAGCACCGCGACCATGTCCAATGTGTAATGGCCCTGTCGGATTTGCAGAAACAAATTCTACCAGCACACGTTCATTGTTGCCCATATTGGAGCTGCCATAACGATCCCCTTGTGCGTGAATGTTTTCAAGCTTTGAATGCCAGGCATTTGGGGTAAGGTAAAAATTGATAAACCCCGGACCTGCAATTTCGGTTTTAGCAATAATGTGATGCGAATCATCAATATTATTGAGCAGAATGTTGGCAATTTTGACTGGCGCCATTTTTTGTACTGATGCGGAAACCATTGCAATATTTGTTGAAAAGTCACCATGAGATTCTTGACGCGGTTTTTCGATTAAAGGATTAACTTTGTTGGGCGATTGGAAATCGCCTTTTTCAATTGCTTTCTCATAAGCGGATTGAATGATATTTTCTAGTTGTTGTTTCATTTCTATTCCAATCTTGTTGATCTTACATAAAAAAAGGTTGTATAAAGATTTAGGAAATCTCTGACAATTACTTCCCCATTTAGGAAAACTCGAATGTAGGGGCGAACCTTATGTTCGCCCTCGAACTAATAACGCTTTCGTTCCTATGTACGATGGGCGAACACAAGGTTCGCCCCTACACGTTCTTGGCACATAAGGAAAACTCGAAAAATAAGTTCCCCATTTACTTATGTGCCAGCCCGATGTAGGGGCGA